>TARA_B110000908_G_scaffold42263_1_pt1 | contig 31784 bp, 28 predicted proteins | sample TARA_B110000908 | Tara Oceans TARA_B110000908 (sample SAMEA4398067) | marine metagenome | biome: Polar Biome; feature: [DCM] deep chlorophyll maximum layer (ENVO:01000326); material: water (ENVO:00002006), including particulate matter (ENVO:01000060) such as... | depth 36 m
CTTATTTATTTAGCGCGATTGTACCTAAGATAATCGATGGAAGTATAAAAAATAACCGTCTTTTTATCTTGCCGTAAAAATATCCGGTGGAAAATAGGCTATTCGCATCGATAGATTGTTACAGCGTTATTGACGTGCCCTGTGTCTGGCGCTAGTGGTCTGGCCCTGTTGAGAGATGTCTCGGCAGGAGCAAGTTATGTTACATTCCTATGAGACGCTGAATTACCGCTGCCAAAAAAGCAGACTCGGTGAACTAGCAGACAGATATCGAGTCAACACTGGCACACCCATCATCACTCAACAGGCGCTGTTATTAATGAACATTGAAATTTACGGTCATGTCGCCCCGGGGTTTGACCAAGTAAAAGATGCTTTTGCGGCTAACTGGCAAGGCATTGAAGTTGGAGGCTGCCTGAGCGTGGTTCACCAAGGTGAAACCATTATTGATCTCTGGGCTGGTTTTCAAGACCAAGCGTGCACTAAAGCTTGGCAACGCGATACGTTGGTTAACGTCTACTCCACGACTAAAGGTCTATCATCCATTGCCATTGCTCACCTGGCTGACAGGGGTTTGTTGGATTATGAAGCAAGGATGATAGATTACTGGCCAGAATTTGGCGCCCAGGGCAAAGACACGCTAACCGTTGCACAGGTGCTCTCCCACTTGGGTGGTCTATGTGGCGTCAGTGAACCATTGTCAGTCAGCGACTTATACAATTGGCAAAAAATGACCCAGCTACTTGCTGCACAAAAACCGCTCTGGGAGCTGGGTAATGAGGCTGGCTATCACGCCGTCACGTGGGGTTATTTACCCGGTGAACTATTTTTACGTATTACCGGTAAAAGTATGGGGCAATATTTTCGCGAACACATAGCCGGCCCGCTTAACGCCGATTGTTTTATTGGGCTGCCGAGCAGTGAATTACATCGAGTAGCCGAACTCGTCGGGCCAAACCGTGCAAGAATTCAACCACCAGCAACTGACTCGACTCCCTCTGCACCGCCACTCTATGCCGCGGCCATGCTAAACCCTTCCATCAGACCGTATAAAGATGCCAGTTCAAACGAGTGGCGTATGGCCGAAATAGCCGCCGCAAATGGCCAAGCTAATGCTCGTGGAATAGCCCTCGTCTACGGCATGATGGCAAATGGCGGAAAGATGGCCGGGGTCAATTTTATCAGTCCTGATGGTATTGCAACTGCCTGCCAACTGGAAAAAGAAGATGGCATCGATCTAGTGACCGGCGTGCCCATGCGCCGAGCCAGAGGATTTATGTTAGGCGTCGATGGTGCTTATGGTCCCAATAAAAAAGCGTTCGGTCACGCTGGCGCAGGAGGCTCTTTAGGCTTTGCCGACCCCGAAAACAATATTGCGTTTGGTTATGCCATGAATCAAATGCAAGCCGACCCCAATGCAACACCGCGATCAAGGTTACTGGTTGATGCATTGTATCAGTGCCTCTAGTCACTGACATGTGGATCACCCACTCCATAATGCTGAACTATTTAGCCCCAACTGAATAACAGCCGAACGGTATCCATAGCGCAGCACTATTAATGCAGCTAATTGCTATCTACATTAACTTTGCGATTGCACCATCGTGGCCTAGGCGACGGCTGGAGAGTGACATCACCCTAGCGGTCGATAGGTCGCAAAAGCCCCTTTGTAGCCACTCATTTGGCAAGCCATTTTACTGACATTTTTTAGCGCGTATTTACCCGCAAGCTCTAGCAGATACCGCACCTTGGCATCTGTCGTAGGCCAAAAAATATTCAACATACTCCTAATCAGGTACGGCTATGACTGATTAATTAGCCTGACCCTCATAAACTCATTAAAGGTCTGGATGCGTAAGTTCGCCACGCGCAGCCTCAAGTTCGCGCCCGACATCAATCAGCAAGTGCTCACCGAGCTCCGGCCCAATGAGTTGTACGCTGGCGGGCACCGCGCCGTCCGCAGATCGCCACGGGATCGACAAGGTGGGGCTGCCCGAATAATCAAAGGGAGCGGTAAATTTTAGGTTTGCAGCACGATCAGCCTCCGCTGATTCCATTTTAACGGAGCCTTCATTAGGCGGGCCATAAAGCAACATGGATGGACTGACGATGAGATCACAGTGAGAAAAGATACCCCGTAACTGAGCAATAAGGTTGCGCCTTTCAAGCTCCACCAGCATGTACGATTCTGCGCTAACCGACAGACCCAGGTCCAGCAAATCTGCCAGTGAGCCATACTCGGACCGTCGCTCGGGAAACGAATTCCGGTGTGCATGCGCCGCCTCAACAGCCGTGGTTATTGCCCAGTTTTTGCTGACCGCCCGCCAGGGCATAACAATGGGTACGATTTTACATCCAAGAGACTGCAGTACAGCCAACACCTCATGGACAGCGGCCACATGTTCTGGCGCCGTGTCCTCGTCATTATAGTTGGCATCAACCCCAATCTTTAACGATCTCAGATCACGACCCGACGGTGCCAGATAATCAGCAACCGGTGCCGCACTACTGGTAGGATCCTTTATGTCCACGCCGGCAATAATGTGCAACATAGCAGCGGCGTCAGTCACAGATCTTGTCATAGGCCCGATGTGGTCGAGGGAATAGGCCAGTGGAAAGGCACCGTATCGACTAACCCGGCCCCAGGTCGGTTTTAGCCCAACAATTCCGTTTGCGGCGGAAGGAAAACGGATACTGCCACCGGTATCGGTACCAAGACTGGCAAAACAAAGTCCAGCGGCTGTTGCAACGCCGGAACCAGATGAGGACACTCCTGTCCAAAGGTCTTCGTTCCAAGGGTTTTTTGGCACGTCAACCGCAGGGTGATGTTTGGCGAATGCCCCCTCAGTCAGCTTCAGCTTACCTAACATGACCGCGCCGGCAGCTTGCAGGCGCGCTACCACAGTCGCATCATAATCTGGCACATAGTCAGCATAAATCGCGGTGCCACTGGTGGTTGTCACCCCCTGTGTTGCCAGTAGATCTTTATAGGCAATGGGCACACCATGCAACGCAGAGCGGATAGTACCCGCTGCAATTTCGCGGTCTGCACGGGCGGCATCAGCAAGCGCCCGCTCAGCGGTAACCGTCACAAATGCGCCCAGATGAGACAGTGCTTTAATTCTGGTTAGTAGTTGCTGAGTCACTTCTACCGAAGAAATAGCACGGGAATGTATTCTCTTTGCAATGGTACTTGCATCAAGATAATAAAGATCTGACATCTTTTCTCCAGGTTCTTAGTTTACTTTTTTGCCAATTTTTAGGCCTGTATTTTACCGTCGCCTACCCTCTTTTAAGAAGATACCAATACCATCGCCACCGAGTACCCTGTTCGGAAAAATATTCAGAGCACAGCCGCATAAACCGATCCGGCTGCGAGTACTATAAGGTCACTCCACGCGGGTAATGCTACGTCAACTCAATATACTCTATTGCCTATTTAAGAGCTCTAACTTAAGCTAAAGTAGCAAGGCTTAAACCAGCTTGAGCATGGCACCAGCGATGCGTCGCAGTGATCAATCAAAAGATGACGTCGCTAGTCATCTTCAGCCGAAGCTAGGCGGTTCGTTTAAACAACTCACGTTGCAAGAATGATAGGGTGTACTACTATGGAAAATTCATCGGACAACAACGCCATTATTATCGAAAGCAGTGTTAACCAGGTTCGCTGGATCACTCTGAATCGACCACAGCACCGAAACCCTCTGTCCACTGAGATGATAACCACGCTAATCGATGCCCTCAATCGAGCCGGTGACGACCCATCAGTAAGAGCGATTGTTATCTGCGGTTCGGGCCCTGTATTCTCCGCGGGCCACGATTTACGTGAAATGAGCAAGCAAGGGGATGAAAGCCTACATTCAACTCAAGAAAGAATTCGCTCAATACTAACGCTATGCGCAACACTGATGATGACTATTGTGCATTCACCCAGAGCCATTATTGCTTGCGTGCAAGGCACGGCCACCGCAGCGGGTTGTCAGTTGGTGTCCAGTTGTGATTTAGCGATAGCTTCAAGAGACGCTTCTTTCTGTACCCCCGGCGTCAATATTGGCGGTTTCTGTACGACACCACTGGTTGGTATTGGTCGCAATATAAGCCGCAAACACGCCATGGCAATGGCGCTTACCGGAGACAATATTAGTGCTGACGAAGCTGTACGAATCGGCCTCATCAATGAAGCGGTGGACCCATCCGAGCTGCTAAACCATACGCGAAAACTAGCGGAGCATATCGCCTCTAAATCCGCTCAGGGTATTCGTCAGGGTAAAGCCGATTTCTATCGTCAGATCGATATGCCATTAGAAGACGCCTTCATCTACGCCAATGAAGCTATGGTGCAAGCAATGACCAGCCAAGACTCTGAGGAAGGTAAGGCCGCCTTTTTCGAAAAACGAGAACCACAGTGGGGCGATGCTTAATCACTATGCCCTTAACCAATGATAAAGACATTGCCGATGTACTACGGTCGGTAAAAACGATTGCTCTTTTGGGTGCCAGTCACAAACCACAGCGCCCTAGCTATCAGGTTATGGCTTTTTTATTAGAACACGGCTACACCGTGATTCCAGTTAATCCAGCCCTTGCAGGTACTCAACTGCAAGGCCAGCTTGTTTATTCATCGTTAGAAGCGATACCGCAGTCTATTGATATGGTTGACGTATTCCGCAACGCCTCATTTCTACCCGCCATCGTTGAAAAAACCCTACAAAAGGCCATTGGCATCATTTGGACTCAATTGGATGTCGTTGATGAAGCTGCCGGCGTCCACGCAGAAAATAACGGCGTTAAAATTATTATGGATCGCTGTCCAGCCATCGAATGGCCACGCCTGCGTCAGCTGGGTCTCTTATAAAAAGCTAACAACAGTCGGTTATGTGCTGGCATCCTGTTTCTACTGCAGTGTATCCAACACGCGACTCTACCGATCGATTCTTTTAATCCAATCACCCGGTAAGTACATGGCTGTATCAATAATTTGGATGAAGGTCTTAATCACCGCTTCAAACTCATCCTTGGCAATTTTATCAAGCGTATCATCGGCCAAAAATAAATACTCAGGTCCCGAAATATAGGAAAAACTAGGCACGCCATTCAGGAAAAAACTTTGAGTTTCACCAAACATAGCCATTGTGCCTGGCTTGGGAATAATCGTGTCGTGTAAGTCGCTGGAGACAATGGCGCGCTTGGTGGCATCAAATAATAGCTGGTTTGGCGGGGTAAAAAGAATACGCGGCTCTATCTCTCCGGTATCAACATAGCCCTCTTTCTTAGCAACAAATTTCTTAGCAATGTGTTCAATACCAATAGCTAGCACGGTGCTGTCCATAACGTCAGGATTCGTCGCAGCGAAGATATTGGCACCCATCGGATAATTCCAATCATAGTGATTGCCGTCAAAAACAAACACCAAATTTTTCTGCCGAAAATTACTGGGGATTTTGGCATAGTATTTAGCCAAGCCCATAACCGCAGCAATACCCGAGCCGTCCTGCACGCCGCCGGTCCAACCCGCGTCGTGATGGGTGTTAACAATAATTGTATCCTTCTTCTGTCCTTTGAGCGTCGCGACTATATTGGCCGATGTGGATTTTTTAACCGCACCCCGTAAAACCACATTCGCCATCAGAGGACTTTTGGCCGAGTTAATTCGCTCTATCAGTGCCGCACCGTCATATTTCCCCATAAACAAGCCTGGAATACGCGCTTGCACCATTGCAGACGGATCCGCATAAAGTTTATTAGTGCCCGTATCATAATCCTTGAGTATTCCTATCATGGCAATGGCTCCTTGATCAGAGGCCTGATAGTAACTAACGGGGAAATTTGATGGTATCGGGCCCGCTTTACCGCCGAACGTACCTTTTGCCAGCGTACCCTTTGGGTCATAAATAAAATCAGCAAGCATCGGCGCAGCAGAGCCCGGAACGGCTTGACCACGAATATCAAAAACAACAATTTTACCGCTATAGTCGACATTCTTTTCGATAGTCTCGCCGACATAATAAAGCTCACCGGATAGACCTTTAACGTTGGTGTACTGAGCGCCGCGCATAAAATAAGCAGGCAGCCCTTTGCCATCAACCGTCAATGTCCAGCTGTCGTAGTGGCGATAGTCCATATCATATATTTGCTCTTCAACACGGTCGAAGCCAAATGTCTTCAGTTGTCGCAAAATATATTGACGCACCTCTGCATCGCCTTGGGTTCCCATCCTCCGCATTTCAGGATGTTTACGGGTAATATCAATCACATCACTGGCCCATGAGAACATTTCTTCATTTGATGGCAAATGTGGTTTTGAGCGTTCTATGCCTGCGGCGTGTGGCATAGACGTGAACATCGAAACACAAACAGCGATACAAACCGCAGGGATTAAAAATTTCATAGTGGATTCCAGTTATACCCGCCAACATCAATTGATCATAGGTGCATCACTGAACGCTCAATGCATTACCCGCTAGCTGACAAAAGACAGTCTGCTGATCTTTTTAAGCGCTAATGACAATAACAGCCGCAACTTTTACCTTAGAGCGTATCTACGAAAGCAGAGATTGCATCATTGACCTGACTGGGGAATTCGCCAAACACGAAATGTGACCCCCCCTCTATCAGCGTAATCTCTGTATTGGGCATGCGATCGCCGAGAAACTCAGCATATTTAGGCGGCGTCATTACGTCTTTTGTTCCAGTAATGGCCAGCGTTGGTGTATTTATTTCACTAAGCTTTTCGATAACATCAAATGCGTCGCAGGCTTTCATGTCGTTAAGCAACACCTCAGGTCCTAGGGCCAAAGCCTCCGCGCGCAACTCTTTTGCAAAGTCCTCGGGCACTTTCTTCCAGGAATTTTCAAACATTTGCGGGAAAGCATCAGGACTATCGATAGCAATCTCCAGAAAACCCAAGGTATCCGGATGAACTCGCAACCGGGCACCGCCGCCAATGAGGACCATCCCCTTGAGATCCCCTGGGTACTCGATCGCATATTGAAGTGCAACAGCGGTGCCCAGGGAATGCCCTACAAGCACTAAGTCCGTTAATCCTTGCTCATCAACCAACATTTTTAGCCAGCTGACTGCACTTTCGATCGAGGTGCAGAGCTCACCGTCGGGACGCCCCGGCAAGTCAATCGCTAGTGAACCCGCGAAAGCGCTCGTTTGGTAGCGCCATACCTTGCCCGTACTACCGGAGCCATGGATGAACAGTAACTGCATTTTTGTACCTGACTACATTCAATAAAAGGGAAAGACGCGCTGCTAACCGCACCAATTTACAGCAAGTAAAGGACTTCTGGCAATCACTCACAGCCACTAAATCACAATCCATGGCACTACAGTAATCGGTTAGGTATCAATGGGCAGCAAACTTTAACGAAAAGCATGCGCGATCACCGCTAACAAACCGTGCAGCTCGATCAAACACACCAGCCTCACTTTCGTTACACAGTTTTTAGTAGGGGTAGAAAGCGACCCTGGAGGGAAAATGATGGTTCGACCGCACCAGCAGCCCATCAAAAAAGACCCATAATAGCGCGGCAGCGATAGCCGTTAGCTAAAGGCTCCGTGGATAATTATTAAGCTTACTCACAATAGCAGGCGGCCGGGTTCGACAAGGGCTACTGAGCGGGATTTTGAATCATCGGAAGCAATTCTGCCGGCGTCAACCAACGACCCTTGCTGATAACTGCAGCGATTGTCTTCGTATTTCGAATATCATCGAGCGGGTTTTTATCAAGCAGCACCATATCCGCTTTCTTTCCAACGTCGATAGAACCCAGCTCATTTTGCAGAGAGAAATATTCGGCTGGCCGAACGGTGGCAGAGCCTAGTGCTTCGAGTGGAGAAAGCCCCGCTTTCACCAACATCTCTAATTCTGAGTGAAGACTGTATCCCGGTACCGAAAGACCGATAGGCGTATCCGTACCTGCGGCAATAGGTATTCCTTTATCCTGCATACGTCCGGTCAAGAACAAACTCCAGTCAGCAAATGTCGAGTCTTGGTTCGACTGATTTTGCCTCAACTTACTTTCCAATTGATACCACTCATCTTGAATTGAAGTCGGCGTTCTCGCCATCGCCTCCTTCCATCCACTTCTCTCGTATGGGGGATAAATAGTTACCGCATTCAACCTCAACGTTGGTACCTGCGTTGTAGCGGTCAATGCCGCTAACGTTTTATCACAACGAAGCTCAGAATAATTTGCAATGGCCGACATTCGCTGAAGTTTATGCAAAGACGAACGTAATTGATAACCAGAAAGATCACCGGTGTTTTCGAGCAGCTCAAGTCTTTTTTTATGCAAGTCTGCAGAGTCTGATGCGCAATCCAGTTCGATATTTCGCAAATGCTCAATAGAGTCAACCAGTGGACCGGCCTCACTCGCCAACATCGACAATGGCACATGCGAGTCAATCGGCAGGTTCAATTCATTAGCCGCTTCAACCATCGCATGGAAGACTGTCGGAGTGACCAGCTCGTAGACCTTGATAAAATCCACCCCCTGATCTTTAAGCCCCGCAATCATTGCTTTGGCTTCGCTGCCGGTAGCGTTACGAACGCCAATTTCAGGTACAGACTTGCCATCGTAAACAACAAACTTGCCATCGAGCAGCGGGCCGGCAAAGTAAACACGGGGGGCAATCGCAGTATCAGATCGCATTGCACTAACTACCGGCAATATTTTATTCAGCAGACCACCCGTATCACGGACACTAGTAACGCCATAAGACAGAAACATGGCCGGCATCGTTTCCGTAAAACGATCGTCGTAGGTTAGGTGAACATGAAAATCCCACAAGCCAGGAATGAGATATTTTCCTGTGCCATCAATAGTTTTACTCACTTGGAATTTTTCCTCAGCCGGTAACACAGCAATAATCTCATCATCATGAAAAATAACCGTCTGATGGCTGCGCGAGCCATTAATCGCATCGATAACCGTCACATTAGTAATCGCCGTGCCAGTTGTTGGGATTGTCGAGCAGGCGGCGAGAAACAACGTGACTAGAACTAGACCTAAAAGACGCTTATTCATCTGAATCCTCTTTATTCTTATGGGTAACATCTGTCGATGCTCTTTTTGAAACCGGCAATTCCATCTAAAAACTCTGTCACTTTGAGACTAGTTCCCGATCACAACCGGTCGCTATTCTGCCGGCAAGAACACCACTGGCAATGGCTGCAAGATTATCGACCAGCAATCAACAACCTGCTTACCGTTTTTGATAGACATTCATAACAAAGTCGACTTCGATAACCAGTTCATCTGCCTCACGAATATTTTGTCTAGCCTGCTCACTCGCTTTCCAGGCGAAAGGAGTCATTTGTAGCAAAGCGACCCTGTGCGATTTTGTCGGTATTATAGTGAACGTAACGCGCCGACTACTCACTAAATCAAAACCGTCGAAGCGTGTGTCCTTAGTGTCGTGATCACGAACGTTGTCGTAAATAATCTCACGCAACTGCCATAAATGACGAGGCCCTGGCATGATCGTAAACAATAACCCCTTATCCTTCACCACTCGATTTAGCTCAGCGTCATTGGCCGGCGCATACACTTTCAGCACCAGATCAATGCTGCAGTCTTGCAGCGGCAGTTTGTCAGAGCTAGAAACACTATAGCAACTCTTCTTATCCAGTTGCGATGCTTTAATAATCGCCGGTTTCGATATATCAATCCCATAGAGCTTAACCGTTGGAATATCTTGTTTGATCTGTCGCGCGTAATAACCTTCGCCACAGCCGAGGTCAAGTACCGTATAAGGCCCGCTGCAGACCTGCTCATCGATCGTTCCAATAATATGCTTTGCCAAGGGAAGATAATAACCCGCTGCCAGGAAATCATGTCGCGCGGCAATCATGTCTTTGCTGTCTCCGGGATTTTTTGACTTTTTCTGCTGCACCGGCAACAAATTGAAATAACCTTGTCTGGCTTGATCAAACACGTGAGTATTCATGCACTCTAATCGTCTATCAACCGGCGAGAAAACCAGATGACCGGCACAGATTGGGCATAAATATTCCGTCATTGCTTTTTTTTCCTCTGCCTCTTTACAGCGTTTTTCCCGGCATCTTCAAGTCTTAGCAGCGTATCAATGTAAGTTGTAAATCGGCTTAAATAATGTGGCGATAAGTTGCGCATAGATTCAATCGATCGGACCAATAACATATGGGGATTGAGCGGGCCCATATTAATAGGACGTTCGTTAATAATTTGGTCGACCAGCCTATCTGTATCGTATTTTTCTTTGAATGCCCTAAAGTTGAGAAAAGCTTTCAACGCTGCGGCCTTGTTTCCAACATCCATATCATCAGCCGCGTAATCGAAATTTTCCAACACCTTTTTTTGCTGCTGGTCCATGGTATCTTTAAACGACGATGGAGGTTCACTCTGATCCGCAACAAGCTTTTTAGGATTAAGCCTGTCTTTTAACGTAGCGATGGATGATGGCAGCTGGGCCATCAAGCGAAAATTCAACTGCTTTATCTCAGCGAATTTCCCGTCACTTAGCAGCCGCTCTAATTGTTGAGACAAATCCGGCTGCTGATCACGAAGTTCGTCTGCCAGCGATACAGCCTGTTTTTTTGCCCGATCGAAATCATCTGTATAACTTTGTAGCGCTACCAGTGCTTTCTCTGCGACAATTTCCCTGACATTGTCACTGACTTCATGCGTTTTCACCGCCATCAATTCGATATAAAAAAAACGGGCCGGTGAAAAATTACAGGCACCGCTATTCGTTAGCCGTTGCAAACCCGAAGTAAGTTCATCCAAGGTATCGCTCATCCGACTAGGGTCCAGTGGAGGCTGTGGGGACCGGCGCCATTTCAACGCGACGGTTTCTGGCGCGGCTATCTCCGTCCGTATTCGGCACAACTGGCTGCTGCGCACCGAAGGCCGCGGCAAAAACCATCGAAGACGGCATGCCCTCGTCGATCAGCGCCCGCGTTACCGTCAAGGCTCTCTCGGACGATAGTTCCCAATTATCTGCAAAGCGATTGTTACCGCGCTGAATCGGCTTGTCATCAGTAAAACCGCTGACCATCAGCATTTCGTCTCGCTCTCCCAAGTAGACTTGTAACGGCGCCACCAGCGTTTGTAATAATTCTCGCCCCTCTACCTGCAGCTGATCGGAGTTGGTGGCAAATAAGACACTACCGCTAATACCGATGCGGCCATTCGTTAGTGTGACTCTTCCGGTCGCCAAGGGGGCAGCGAGTGCTTGCTCAAGAGCCATTCGGCGCTGCTCCTCAGCCTGACGTTTTTGAATTTCTAATTCCAACGTCTGTGATAACTCTACTTGAATACCCAGTGTCCACACTAATAGCAACACAAAAACGCCTACCAGACCGGCCATAAGATCGCCAAAAATAGCCCACACCGGCGTATCTTGAGATAGGCTATCATCCAGTTCTTCCATTAGCTCAACTCAACAACGGCGTCTGTTTTAGCCCCGCCCAGTTGGCGCAGCTGATCGAAGACTTCGCGCTGCGACAACAGGCTTTGGTCAATAATCTCTCTCGCCTGATCGACGTAATACCCCATCTGTTCATCGCTGCGACTATTCGATGCGTCCATCGCCAGCTCAATCCGATTGAGGTGCTCGATCAATTCGCTATTGGATTCACTGTAGAGTTTGACCGCAAGATTGAAGGACTCGCCAAGACTCGACATTTCAATCGCATTGCCACTAAAATGGTCAACCACACCCGAGAGTTTAGCAACTTCGGTATCTACATGATGGCTAAACTGTGAACTCGCCTCTCCCAGCATCCCAGTAGACGTATTGATCAACTGCTCTAGCGCATCGCGCTGCTGAGTTGATGTCTTCTCAAGCGTATCTGACAGTGTCCCCAGCCGCTCCATTAGCTGGTGACGCTCTTCCAGTATTTGGTTATCACGGTCTAAATTATTTGACATTTCAACCCGTAACTTTGCAATAACCTCAGCTGCAGCCTTGGGCGTTTCAGAGGCCGTTTCAATAAGTCGCGTCATTGGCTCTTCCAGTTCACGCCCCAAATTAACAATATGAGCAGCAAACGTTGCTTCTAAACCCTCCAATTTGTCGACTGCCGCTTTAGCTCGACTATGCTCAACCTCTCTGAGCGTATTAAGCTCTTGCCCCATGGTGACCGATAGCTGAGTCATATGTTCGCTCATTTGCTGCCACCCAGATGACAACTGCTCCGACATGGAGCCGAAATTTTCAGTAACGGAAGAAAAGTCGGCCTGCTGTTTTGTGCTGACGTCTCTCAGCTCGGTCGCTAATGCACTGGATGTCTCCGTCAGTGTTGCCGTGGCCGTGCTTTGCAGATGATCGAAGGATTTCTCCCACTGTATGAGTTTCCGCTTGTCGCTGGCCTCTTGCTGCTCGAGCCAGGCAGTCGACGAACGCCCGAATTGCTGCTGCATCGATGCCGCCATCTCCTCAAACTTCTGACTGAAATCATTCAAGGAGGTATCCATACCACTGACTAAAATGTCATTCGACTGAGCATGAGCGGCGAGCCCCTCCTTCCACGCCCCTGTGACTTCGTCGCTGGTATGACTAAAGCTAGCGGTCAATGACGCTAGCTGTTGCTGCGCACTATTGCTCAATTGCTGCTGCTGCTGCGCCTGCTTAGCAAGCTCCTCCATGGTCTCGGCTATGATCGGCTTGATACTTAACCCGACCTGACGACCGCTGTCAGCTAGGCTTTTCGTCAAAGATTGATCAACTGATGTCGCTAACGCCGTATAAGCCGTGGTCACCGACTGGTGAAACTGGTTTTGGTTGTCAATAAGCTTTCCGCTGAGGTTCTCGCCCATCTGCGCAATACTTGCCGCGACTGTTTGAAGCTGCTGCGCCACCTCCGGCAGCGCCTGCGCTTGCGTCTGCATGGCGCTGTAGGTTTGTTGACGGTTATAATCCAGAGAGAAAACCCGGAGGACCGTACCGATTTTTCCGTCGAGCAAGCGGGTAGCCATCATTCTGTCGCGCCGGCTTAGGGTCGAGCTAAGACCCAACATAGCGGATGCAGCAACGCCGGCAACCGATGTCCCAAAAGCTAAACTTAGACCATTAATCGGCGCCGCTAAACCCTCGCGGATTGCCTGCAACTCAGTACTTCCTTCCAGTGCAAAAACAGCGCCTCTCAGGGTATCCACCATACCGACAAAGGTACCCAGCAAGCCGAGCATTACCAGCAAGCCAACAAGATAGGGCGTTAATACCGGTGCCGGCAAACCGACCCGATCGCTTTCAATTCGCAGTCGAACGGAGTTTTTTAATGTAGCATCAATACCAGCCAACCAATTATCTAGCGAGGTGATCGGCTCACCCAATTCACTGAGCGCGTTACTCAGCGTCGAAGTCGCCCGTCTGAATTGCAGCAGCTCAATAAACCCAATGCAATAGACGCCGCCGATAACCACGGTTACCCCAAGCGCCAGTCTATTTGCATCAACGAAAATCGAGCTCATCCATACGATGGCAGCGGCACCTAAGATACAGGCAATTCCAAACAGCAATCTACTCATAGTGTTTTAATTAATCTCATCATCAATTGCTTCAACTAAACCTAAAACAGGCAGTAAGTGAACCTCGACCTCGGCTAACAGTAGCGATCGCAAGTCGCCACATAGCCGCTCGTAAAGAAGCATCAAACCATTATCATCTGCTTGCTCAGCAGCGAGTGCAGCTCGGGTTTCAGTTAGTAGCGGTTCAAACCGTGCGCGCAACAGTGTTTCCACGTTTGCTAAAAAAAGACGGGATGGCGCTGCCAGTGCTTCTGCCAACACCAGATCAAGCTGGGCTAACTGAGCCAGCTCTACTGACAGCCCCGTGGCAGCATCTCGAACGCCAGAGCGAAGGCCCTTTACCTTTGAACTCATTTGTTTTTGATGAAGCGTGTAAAAATCTAAAAAGGGCTTTAACGCATCCTCCAAACTGGGCAATAACAGCGAATCCGGACCTGGCAATTCTGCCCACTGCCGTCGACCGCCGCTGCTAAAACTGCTGAGAATGCCTTCAACAATCACTGCATGCACGCGCAGAAACTCTTCTTTAATAGCACCCGCTGATGCCGGGACTGGCTCAAATACCAAATCCGACATGCGACTGTGAGTCACAGACAGTTTCAGCGAGTCCGACAAGTCGATCAATTGCGCCAACCGTGCAGCAAAACGAGTGTGTGATATCGGATCGCCCACAACTTCCAGCTCCGCCAAAAAGCGAATCATCCGCGGGTTACTGGCATTAGCGTTGTTAGCGAATTGAGTCATAGCAATATGCGGCACAAACTAGGCCGCCAAAGTACCTGAATCGAACACAGTGGGAAGAAACGGTCAGCCTGAAACCCCATCCCTGCATTGCGAGCCAAAACAAGGGGAGCTGTCCGAGGAAAATTTGTCATTATTATCGCTATTTCGCCGGATTATACAAGGCTGGGATTTGTTTAAAAAATACCTTCTGCGTCGGTTCTAAGCAATAGACAGCGAGCACTATTCAGAAGGGTATATCATCGTCAAAGTCAGACATGCTGGGGCCTTGATCAAAAGCCGGAGGGGGCATTTGCTCATAATTATTAGCCTGCGAACTCATACCTTCAACTCTCCAAGCCTGTAAGCTGGTAAAACATTTCTCGGGTTTACCATTGGCAGACCATAGACGACCAGACAGATTAAATTGCGCACTTAATTCATCGCCGATGTTATAGCTATCCATCAAGGCACACTTGTCTTTGATAAGCTCTAAGGCGATATAATTTGGATAGGCGCTATTTTCTCCCTCTCCCGTCAGCTTTAGCACAAACTCTCTTTTTGTGAATCCGTTATTACCATACTCGGTTGTTTCACCGATGGAGTGGACCACCCCCTGAATTTCAAAACTCTTCGACATTTAATAACCTTTTGACAGTATCGTCTGACTTCAATGAACAGATATTACAACACAGCTTATTATGCTCTCAGGCATGACGATTGTTCGCACAGTCGATTGGGAGCCTGAAATAACACAGGCCGAAATTATACTACATCTCAAGGTACTGATCCTCAACAATGACGAGTTAATACCTGAGGTTGGATCCTTTGTATCAACAAGGTATGCTGCGGGCAACTCCAAGGGAATCAATGAAAGGAAAGACCATGAGTAATGAACGGGAATTTGGCATCGTCGTCTATGGCGCCACAGGATATACAGGTCGCTTAGTTGCTGACTATCTCAACCGGCAATATGGTGTTAATGGCGATATTAACTGGGCTATGGCAGGACGCAGTCAAGCCAAGCTTGAAGCGGTACGTGACGAACTGGGCATTACTGCTGACTTACCGCTGATCGTTGCCGACGCTGCCGACGCTGCCTCTGTTACGTCTATGGTTGGGCGCTGTTCAGTGGTTTTGACAACCGTGGGCCCTTATCAACTCTACGGCAATGAACTGGTCGCCGCCTGTGCAGCAGCTGGCACCGACTATGTTGACCTTTGCGGAGAGCCGGGGTGGATGAGTGAAATGATCGGCGCGCATCATGAAACCGCCAAAACTTCAGGCGCTAGAATCGTTTTTTCATGCGGATTCGATTCTATTCCCTTCGATCTTGGGGTGTTCTTTTTGCAACAAGTTGCAACGCAAACACTGGGACAGAAAGTCGCCTGCGTAAAAGGTCGAGTCAGAGGTTCTAAGGGCGGTTGGTCTGGCGGCACGCTGGCCAGTTTCAAGGCGACTATGGCCGCTGCTGCGAAAAATCCTGAACTCATCAACGTGTTAGATAATCCATTTGCCCTTACGCCAGGATTTATCGGAGCAGATCAACCCCCCGGAACCGAACCTATTTATGACAACAGTATTGAAAGCTGGGTCGCACCCTTCGTAATGGCTACTATTAACACCAAAAACATCCACCGCTCTAATTTTTTGTTAGGTCATCAGTACGGAGCGGACTTTGTCTATGATGAGATGATCATAACCGGCCCAGGGGACGAAGGCGAAGCCATCGCTAATGCAATCGCATCTGATACCTCAATGGCTAACGATCAAACTCAGCCAGGCGAGGGGCCAACTAAAGAACAACGTGAAACAGGTTTTTACGATATTTTATTTGTTGGTGAAAACGATAAGGGTGAGTCCGTTCGTATCAGTGTTTACGGTGACATGGACCCCGGCTATGGGTCTACCAGCAAAATGATTGCCGAGTCTGCAATCAGCTTGTTAAAAACGCCCAGTGACTCGTCGGGCGGCGTACTAACACCCGCCTCGGCAATGGGCTCTAATCTTATCGAACGTCTGCAAAAAAATGCAGGACTGACCTTCAAGATAGAATAAAGGAGGACCATTTCATAGGGATGAACTCTCGTTTATCGCATGAGGGTTTCATCCGTATTGATCCGACCCATTTTCCGTTAATCAGCCATTGCCCATCGAGGCATGTGGAAACGTCTCGTCTCCTTGTCTCAGTGCGCAACCTTGTATTCTGAACAGTGATAGCAACGACAAATAGCGACATAAACAGCGCCAACTTTCACCGCTGACGCGTGCCGCTTGTTATATGATAAATGCTTGATCGTGAGGAAGAATGAAGGCGCTAGTTCTTCTCAACTATTTCCAATACATCGCTGCCTGCCGGCAACAGAAAACGCATACCGTCATGGGTTAAGATGGTATCGCTGGGGACACCCCGCATGAAAATATTTTCCATGACAACATTTTGCACAGGCGGAACCAAGTGGTAGAAAGCAACTTGACCAACGCCAGCCGCTGCTGCCATTTTACCGATATTTTTAGTATCGGCGTGGTAGTCCATGATGTCTTTAAGAATTGTCGCACCCCGATCCATACCACCAGCTGCCGCACCCTCACTCATGGCATTTATCAAATCATGTGATAGCGCATCTGTGAGTAATAAATCAGCATCTTTTGCCGCAACTTCAATACCTTTTGTCACAACTGTATCACCCGTCACCACCACTGACCGCCCCATATAATCAAAACGATAGCCGACAGCTGGGCTTATTGGTGCATGATCAACCTCGAATGCGGTAATCGTTAGTTCATCTTCGGCGTAGATAACGCCAGGAGTAATGGTCTGCGCCTGAAGAGCACCAAGAGCCGAGGGCAGAAAATCCTCCCCGTGGTGCGCGGTCCGGTATGATCGATCCAGCCCATAGGCCAGATTGAATCCGGCGACAACGCTGTCAACGCCTTCGGGACCGACAATTTGCAAACGGGCCGGTCTTCCTGCCACCCAGGAACCCAAATTCACATCAGCAATAGCAGAGATATGATCAGAGTGAAAATGCGTCAATAATATGGTCCCAATTAGCTGCATTGGAACACCCTCGAGTCTTAACACTTCCGCCGAGCCGCTGCCGGCATCAACTAGAAAGATTCTATCGCCGGCCCGAACCATAATACAGGCCTGCGCTCTACTGGGGTCTGGCAGGGGTGAAGAGCTGCCGCAAACCATAACTTCAAGCCCCGAAAACTCGGAAACAGGCGGCTGAACCATACGAGCACTAAGAGCGCGATCGAGTAAAAAGTTTTGCCCAGCTTCGGTATCAACGGCCAGTTTATAAATTGCACCAACCAATACAACGGTAATGACAACGGCAATAGTGATTTTTTTCATAGTGGATACGACCCGTTTATTTTCTAATATGGACTTTAATGACTGCCATTAATTATAGGCAGCACATAATGCTTATTCAAGCTTGTTTTGCGGCAGCCCTTATTAACCGACAGCAATAGTCCTAATTAGCCCCATAGATACCCTGTAAAAATGCCGACACATCCTCAGCCGATCGACCGGGAATTTCTTCCATGGGAATATGCCCAACACTGTCATAAATCACCAGGGTTGACTGCGCTAATGCAGCATCGAATAATTGGGCCACATCAACGGATATTAGTGAGTCTTCCTTACCCCACATCACCAGTGCGGGTACATTAAATCTGGTGGCATCTACCGGATCTTCAACTTTTCGAGGCGTGCTAAAACGACTTAAGGTGGCATCGCGGCTGCCAGCACGCAGAGCCAACTCATAATAACGCTGAATGAGCTGCTCAGTAACCACTGGCGAATAGTTGTAGGCCGAATTAACACCTTGCTTAGTCATCCAGTAAGGATCGATATATTTGGCAATGGCACGGAACCAGGGTTTACCCATTAGACTGAAAAATACCGGCGCCTCTTTTTTTTCTTGACCTAATTGTTCAGCCTTTGCTTCCAGCTGCTGCCGAAATTGAGGCAAACCACTAGAATCAATTAGCAACATTGCTTCGACTTTTTCTGGATGAGCCAGCGTATAGCGCCAAGTGACACCTCCACCCATAGAATTACCCCCTAGGGTAAACTTATCCAACCCGACGTGACGCACCACAGCATCCACTGTTCGCAACTGTGCTTGCGCACCATAATCATTATCAGGCACAGCGCCAGTTAAACCGTGTGCGGGAAGATCCATGGTAATAATGCGATAGCTATCGCCAAGAATTTCCACCCACGGTTCCCAGGTATGCAGGGAAGCGTTAGACCCATGAACTAACACCACAGCAGGGCCTGCGGAATTACCTTCATCCCGAAAATGTATGCGTGCGCCATTCTTCATGGTGAAAAATTGTGAAGTTTCGCCGGTATATTTTGCGTCCACTTCCTCCTGAGGCAATTCTCCTTTGTAAAGAAAAACCCCTGCACAAAGTAATATCGCAAGGAGAACAACAACAGTGATTTTGATTATTTTCATAGCAAAGTCTCAGCAATGTTTTAGTATTTAGTTATCTGCTACTGTTTGCTGCAGTAACGTTAATTCGTGACTTCGAAATCGACTACGCGACTTCTGCTTTTTCGCGGATCATTTCGTCAAGATCTGATAACAGCTGAGCCCAAGCCTGATCAAATTCAGCCGTCCAGTCCGCGCCCATAATATCTCGGAAAGTTTCCATGATGGTTCTAAAAAACGTCGAAAACACCCGCGGGGGAACACCGATGATGTCATGGTTGATCAATTCACTTAAAAACAATGTTTCAGCGTATCGACGATCGCCGACAAAATCGATAATCCCGTCGAGTACTTGGAACAGCATTTGCCCTTTTACAGCGTCATTTCCGTCCATGATAAATAGCGGTTTCATCTCAGGATTAGCGCTGAACAAGCGTTCATAAACCAGCGCGGTCGGGTCTTTACATCGATCGCCAACCTGCTCCAAACAACTGACTATCTGATCAGCGATCATCGTAAAAGCCCCTTCATTTAAAGTTTAGATGTACGGGTTTAAATCACTCGTTTGAGCTTAATCACCCTCAACCTCAAAAGCTACCCGTATCTGCACCAACAGCCGCTACAACAACACCCATTTTTGAACAGCTGACTGCGGCTATCCACCCGTCAAACCGGTCAGCAGACTAGCATGAATATTGCTGTCAAAGCGGTTAAATGTATTTGTGAGTGCAAGCTCTTGCGAAAATAAAATAAAATTTATTGATTTTGTCTATAACACTAACGCTTTTTTTGCGGTAACTTAAGCGTCTTGATATTCAACGCTATGAACACAATAAAGGAACAATAATGAACGGTGCTGAAAGTATGTTGGAGACTCTGGTTAATAACGGTGTCGAAGTATGTTTTACCAATCCGGGTACATCAGAAATGCATATGGTGGCAGCGATCGGTAAGTCGCAGGGTATGCGCTCTATTCTTGCTCTGTTTGAGGGGGTCTGTACCGGCGCAGCTGACGGTTACGGCCGCATGGCAGACAAGCCTGCCTGTACTTTGTTGCACCTCGGTCCCGGCCTTTCAAATGGCTCCGCCAACTTACACAATGCAAAAAAGGCGAATACACCCATTATTAATCTGATTGGTGATCATGCGACCTATCACAAGCAATACGACGCACCACTAACTTCTGATATCGTCGGCCTATCAGGCCCGATATCTCACTGGGTAAAAACCGTCGCCAGCGCTGAAGATTTACCCGCTGATGCCGCCGAGGCAGTCGCAGCTGCCAATACTCATCCGGGCCAAATTGCCACCTTAATTGTTCCCGCAGACTGCGCTTGGAACGACTCTGTAGCAGCCGTTCCAAAACAGACTAGACCGGCAACCCCTCTAGCGACTGATGACGCCATCATCACAGCGGCGGAGATGCTCACCAACGGCAAACCGACCATTATATTACTGGGCAACCCGGCACTCACTCAAGCCGCTCAGGAAATGGCTGACAAAATTGCCCAAGCAACAGGGGCACGCCTATTCTGTGACACTTTTAGTAAGCGCGTACCCAGAGGCGCTGGTCGCTGTGATGTGCAACGTTTAGGCTATTTTGCCGAGCAAGCCACCGAGCAAATTAGCGAGGTAGAACAGTTCATTATGGTCGGAACCAAAGCGCCTATTGCTTTCTTTGCCTACCCAGGACAACCCTCCGAGTTTTATTCTCCAAATAGCCGGTTACACACACTGACAAACGCCAATGAAGACGCCGAGCAAGCCTTGCAGCGCTTAGTGGCAGCGGTATCAGCCGAGCACTGCCAGCCGCGACTCATCCAGCTCAACAAGCCCGGCGCCGGCAGCGGTGCCGTGAATCAATTTAGCATTGGTGCAAGTTTCGCTGAATATTTACCCGCCAACGCTATTGTGGTGGAGGAAGCCGCCACCTCTGGAGCCGGCAGTTTTGCCGCCAGCGCGCAGTGCGAACCCCATGACTGGCTATCCCTAACCGGGGGTTCTATTGGTTTTGGACTACCTACGGCAATCGGCGCCGCCGTTGCTTGCCCTGATAGAAAAGTGGTCTGCCTACATGGAGACGGCGGTGCTATGTACACCATTCAGTCACTATGGACGATGGCTCGTGAGAATCTCGATATTTGCGTGGTTATTTTTGCCAACCGCAAATACCAAATTCTGCAGATAGAATTGGCGCGTGTTGGCGCTGAAAATGTCAATAAAAAGACGCTGGACATGCTCGACATAGGTAATCCAGATTTGGACTTTGTGGCTATGTCTACCGGGATGGGAGTCAAGGCAACTCGGGCAGAAACCACAGAAGAGTTCAATCAACAATATGTTGATGCCATGAACAGCAAAGGGCCATGCCTGATTGAAGTTATACTTCCATAAGGCTTAGTCCTAGCTGCAGACGCGATAACTACCGCACCCAGAACCCTGGTGAATTGGTGCGGTAGCCAACACTTTTGTAAGCCGCATCAACTAAGCTTTGCCCTCTTTCATTTAACATCAGGCCAGCTCCCATTTGGGTCATCGAATAGCCAAAACCCATTCGACACTCGGGGTCGGCAAATCCAATACTGCCGCCAGCGCCAACATGACCAAAGGCATCTCGACCCAAAAGCGCTGTTTCCTGATCTCCGGTTGACCGCCCTCGGTTATCCATGGACACCATAAAACCCTGAGCGAATCGCGTCGGTATCAGCAGCGTAGCATCACATTGAGTTGCCATCGATACGGCGCTAATACGTTTTATCGTGTCGCCGGACAACAGCTCTACTGAGCCGGCTTTACCGTCATTTGCCAGCGGCTTAAACATACCGGCAAGTGCACGACCATTGGCGATACCACCCCCTCCACCAATTTCTGCCGCATGCGCTGCGCGACTATCAACCAGATGACCACCGGAGTTTAAAAACGACAGATATTGTATTGACTCAGGATCTGATACCAGCGCTTTGACAAAATCCGTCGGTATAACCGACGCATCCGGAGCAAAGGGAATCATGTTTGCGACCCGTGGCTCTTTGTCCGCAGGTAAGCCAATCCAAAAATCGATACCCAACGGGTCAGCGATTTCATCTTTAAAAAAGGTGCCCAGCGATTTTCCTGAAACACGTTTGACCAATTCGCCAACAGTCCAGCCATAGGTAATCATATGATAACCGTTGCGGGTGCCCGGCTCCCAGAAAGGAGGCTCTGCCGCGAGCCTCTCCACCATGTAGTCCCAATCGTTATAGCCTCCGGGCTTGACCGGTTCGCGCAATGCGGGCAATGCAGCGCTGTGATTCAACATCATCAGCACCGTGGTATTTTCTTTTCCATTCTGACCAAATTCCGGCCAGTAGTCTGTCACTTTGGCATTGGGGTCTAACTGTCCCCGCTCTATCAACATGTGTGCGCACAATGCAGTGGCGGCCTTGGTACAAGAGAAAACGATGGATAAGGTATCCTCCTGCCAGTGATCGCCGGTTTCAGGGTCACGCATACCACCCCACATATCGACAACCGTCTGACCTTCTATATTGAGACAAACTGAAGCGCCAACCTCCCCCCGTTGCTCAAAGTTACGAACAAACTCTTCCGCCAACTTTTCAAAACGCCTATCGAAGTAACCGTTAACCGGTCCGGATTTGGTCGATTCACTCATGGTAATCATTAATATCTGTCTCCATTAATCATTTAAATGACTGCTCATGCCTTGTTCCAATAACTCAATCCAATGCTGCACTGGCACCTGAGATCTGGTCGCCAGATGTAACTGGCAACCGACATTAGCCGTTACAATTCTATCTGGACTGTCTACGGTAAGCGCCTCCAGTTTATTATCTAGCAGGTTAGAACTCATTACTGGCTGTAAAAGAGAATACGTCCCCGCCGAGCCACAACACAAATGTTTATCAACGGTTTTGGCAATATCGATCCCAGCTTTTTCGAGCAAACGGTCAACATGATCTGGCAACTGTAACCCATGCTGCAGACTACAAGGGCAATGTATTGCTGTTTTTAAGCCGTCTGTTTTGAACTTTAATTTCTCAATATCACCAACTGATATCACCTCTGAAAGATCCCTGGCAATGTCACTGACCCGACGCGCTTTGTCGGCGTACATAGCATCAGATTTCAATAATTTACCGTAGTCTTTCACCATGGTGCCACAGCCTGAAGCAGTCACCACAATAGCTTCAGCACCCTGCTCGATCGCAGGCCACCAAATGTCAATATTTGCTCGCACAAATCCTAGGCCTTCATCGTGCTCCGACAAGTGATGACTAACCGCACCGCAACAACCCGCTTTGGGCAATTCAATCAGTGACACCCCTAACTGGTCCAATACCCTTGCCGCAGCAATATTGGTATTCGGTGTGGTTCCCGGCTGCGTACATCCCGCGAGAACCAGCATCCTTCGACTATGCCGTGCTGGCGGCCAGCGCAATAAATGTACACGTGAAGGAATTTTTTCTTTTATCTTCGCTGGCATCAGCGGACGCAGCCATTGACCTACTCGCAACAGAGCGGTGAATCGTTGACGGTAGGGCAAAATATGTCGCAATCCCCAGCGCATGATTTGCTCCGCAAATGGCCTGGTCTGTTGTCGCTCAATAATTTCCTTACCAATATCCGCGAGCCGACCATATTCCACGCCCGAAGGACATGTGGTCTCACAACTCCGACAAGTCAGACAGCGATCCATGTGGGTGCGCGTCTTTTCTGTGGCTTCTCCGGTTTCAAGTAACTGTTTGATGAGGTAAATACGACCCCTGGGGCCATCTCTCTCATCACCTAATTCTTGGTATGTGGGACAGGTGGCGTTACAAAAACCACAGTGAACACAGCTTCGCAATATGGCTTCGGCTTCATCGCCAACCGCTGTATTTTTGAACATTGGGTGTAAATTTGTTTGCATATTTATTACGCCTTTTTACAACCAGCTATAAAGTCGACCTGGATTGAATAGTCGATCCGGATCAAAAGCGTCCTTAAGGCGCTTGTGTAAAATCTCTGATGCCGACGACTGACGATGAAATACTTCGCCTCGCCTATCGCCACCTCGAAACAAGCTCACCTGACCGTTCGCCTCAATGGCGTCAGCTTCTAACTTTTGCAGATCATGATCTCCGCGGAACCATCGCTGCGCTCCACCCCAATCAATCAACCATTCGCCCGACGGATAAAAGTGTTCCGCGGTAGGTTTGATAGAAAAACGCCACAGGGGTGACTCACCGTTAAAAAAATCAAGTTTCTGTTCGTTCAGAGACCACCAGAAGTGATTCCCGTCTTCAACCACATTGCCCTGCCACTGTTTTACCGTATCTTCAACCGCACTCGCGGCACCTGACAGCCGTAAATATAATTTATTATCCAACCAACAAGCCGCTGTTAGTGGCTTCGGTGTAGCCGCCAACAGATTCATCGTTTTTATGGCCTGCGGCGCGTCCATCTCTTGAACCAGAGTTAAGGTCTCAGCGGGTATCGGCATTACCTTAAAACTGATTTCAGTCATTATTCCCAGCGATCCCATAGCACCTGCTTGCGTGCGAGAGACATCATAACCGGCAACATTTTTCATCACCTGTCCGCCAAAGTTGAGATGCTCTCCCCTGCCATTAATGAGCTTAATGCCAAGCACCATATCCCGCACCGAGCCGTTCCAGGGACGGCCAGGACCCGACAAGTTGCAGGCAAAGGTACCACCAATGCTTGCCTCTCCGGAAAATGTAGGCGGTTCAAATGACAGCCTTTGACCCTGTTCATGCAGCACGGCCTCGATCTCGGTCAGAGGGGTACCTGCGCGTGCAGTCATGACCAACTCTACTGGGTGATAGTTAACGATTCCAGTATGTGCAGCCAGAGATAGCTTCTCTCCCTGTATTTCTCGGCCAAGAAAAGACTTGCTGCCGCGACCACTAATACTCAGCTTTTCCCCTTTGCCCCTTGCACTGATGACACGATCAACTAACTGCTGGCTTATGTCGCTCATGAGGCAACCCCAACAGCGGTGCTGACCGATGCCGATGCTATCGAGCGATATTCCTGACAGCGCTTCAACACCGGAATACCCTTACCGGGATTGAGAGTCCCCAGGGGATCAAATGCCGCTTTTATTCCATGGAACTGGGCTATCTCCAGATCGTTAAACTGGATAGCCATTTGTCGAATCTTCTCGATCCCCACACCATGCTCACCGGTGATGCAACCACCCACAGCAACACAAAGCTCCAGTATTTTGCCACCAAACTCTTCCGCCTTTTCAAATTCGCCGTCAGCATTGGCATCAAACAGTATCAAGGGATGCAGATTACCATCACCCGCGTGGAAGACATTCGCAACGCGCAACCCAAAGTGCACGGACATTTTCTCCATCTCGGACAATACGTAGGCCAGCTGTCCTCTGGGTATCGTCCCGTCCATGCAATAATAATCAGGTGAAATCCTACCCACGGCTGGAAATGCGTTTTTCCTTCCCTTCCACAGCAGCGCTCGCTCCTTTTCATCCGCTGATACACGTGTCGTGGTCGCCCCTTCCTGATCAAAGATACGATTAACTTTATCAATAGTTTCCTGCACTTCCTGTAAGGTGCCATCGACCTCGCAAAGTAACAGGGCTTTTGCATCCACCGGATAACCTGCATGGACAAAATCTTCTGCCGCTCGGATAGCGTGACTGTCCATCATTTCCAGACCCGCTGGAATGATGCCTTGTGAGATAACTGCGGCGACCGCATCACCCGCCTGCTGCACGGTATCGAATGCCGCCATAATTACCTGTGCTTTTTCCTGAACCGGCAGCAATTTTACGGTGACCTCAGTAATGACACCCAACAACCCTTCGGAACCGGTCAGCAGCGCCAATAAATCGAAACCACAGGAATCCAGCCCCTCACTCCCTACAGTGACTATCTCTCCCTCGACCGTTACCATCTCCACTTTCAACACATTGTGGACGGTGAGGCCGTATTTTAGGCAGTGAACACCGCCGGAGTTTTCGGCAATATTGCCACCAATGGTACAGGCAATTTGCGAGGATGGATCTGGCGCATAATACAGACCGTAGACGTCGGCCGCTTCGCTGATCGCTAGGTTTCTGACCCCTGGCTGCAACCTTGCGGTACGTGCTAAAGCATCGATTTCTAGTATTTTATTGAATTTTGCTAATGACAGAACAACACCGTCAATGTTGGGCATTGCACCTGCACTCAGGCCGGTACCCGCTCCCCTAGCAACAATGGGGATATGATATTGATAACAAATACTCATCACTCGCTGCACTTGCGCGATAGTTTCTGGCAACAGCACCAGTAACGGCATTTCGCAATAAACGGACAGGCCATCACACTCATAAGGACGCAGGGTTTCAGCATCATCGATCACAAAGTTGGGATCAATAAATTCAGAAAACATCGAGGCCAGCTCTCTTTGGCTTGGTTTATTCATCTCGCTCATACCGTCATACCCGTAACACTGCTGAAAAATAACACCTGTCCATCTTCGTCGCTGCCCGCTGGATCCGATCATCGATCAGCCCAACCACCACTGCAGCCAACTCATATTATGAAAATTATTGCATATTAATAATAGAGTAAATGGCTAGCGCAGGCCAATTTGGCCATTACATATACGCCGATAACAAGCTGCCCAGACCAGACCAGACCGCGATTATACGTCTATACTCACTATTCTTTCGGCTATATCAATCGATTACTGTTTTATGTACTGGAAACTATGTGCAAAAAGCCGCAATTTCTGTAATTATCTAAGCTAACAGTTTTGGAGGTTATGATGACTAAAAAAGACCAATCTGAAAAACCATCTGCCACGTTTAATGACTGGGTCAGTCAATGGGAACGCACCGTCGACAAATTCTCTAACCAGTTTATGGGTACCAGTGAATTCAGCCAATCGATAAATTTAATGCAGAACATGCAACTGGAATACCAACGAGCCTTCGGTGAGCAAATGGCCAAGCAACTCGCCAATTTCAATATGCCCAGCAGAGACGATATTCTCGAACTCAGTGAAGTCATTAGAGATATCGATCGCCGGATGGCGCGCATGGAAACCGCCATCAACAAACTGGAAAAAGGACAAGAGCGCGGCGCAAATAAGAAACCTACTTCGCCACCTCGAACAAAACGTCCACCCGTCAAAAAGGCATAACCCTCTTACGACCGTATTACACCAACAATATTTTAGAAGGTGAAATTCCCATGAGTGCCGCGACAAAAAAGGAAAAAAAGATCACGGAAAAGATGCGTGAACTTGTCGACAAAACAATACAACGGGGCGTCAAAGGCGTTCAATTTGCTCGCTCAGGTAAGGCCAATGTCGGCCAAAGCCCGAAGGATCTGATTTATGATCGGGGCACACTCAAACTCTACCACTACCATCCGATGTCGGACGAAGTTTACCGAATACCGGTTATTCTGGTGATGGCGACCACAAACAGAGGTTACATTTTCGACTTGTTGCCGGGTCAAAGTATGGTGGAGTACTTACTCAAACGTGGTTTTGACGTGTATATGATTGACTGGGATCCCCCTATGCCGTCTGAGCGCGGATTATCATTGGCTGACTATACTCAAGACTTCATCCCAAGCTGTGTCGAGCGCGTGCAACAAGAATCTGGGGAAGAAGACGTCAATATTATCGCCTATTGCATGGGCGGTGTACTGTCGTTGATTTACGCCGCAACCCATCTCGACGGCCCGGTAAAAAATCTGGCCTGTTTGACCACGCCCATTAACTGGCAGGAAATGGGCTTGTTCAACAACTGGACAAACCAGCAACACCTCAACCTCGATAAATTAGTCGACACTCTCGGGGTTATTCCCGCTGATTTTATTGAACGCTCTTTTTCAATGCTACGCCCGGCGGCAAAAACAGCTGGGCAACTGCGACTATGGGATCAGATGTGGAATGACGAATTCGTTACATCCTATCGGGCGTTTGAACGCTGGGGTAACGAGACGATCGGCTTGCCCGGAACCTACTATAGAGAGACAACTCAAGAACTGATGTGGGGCAACAAATTGTTCACTGAAGAGCTGATCGTTGCCGGCAAACCTGCAAAACTGTCAGAGATTAAAATTCCACTGATGCATATAGTCGCCGAACATGATCATATCGCGACTTACGGAGCAACAAAACCCTTGCTAGAATTAGCCGGGTCAGAAGACAAAGAAGAAGTCGTGTTAAAAGGCGGGCACGTTAGTCTCATTGCCGGACCCAACGCCGTCCGCAGAATGTGGCCCAAAATTAACCAATGGCTAGGGGAGCGGTCAGTGTGAATGTGTTGAAGAAACGTTATCCAAAGACAATATCCCTTAACGGCAAGACCGTAGAGCTGTCTATATTAGCAGGCAATGGCAATGATGAAGAAGTCCTCACTTTTTCTAATAGCTTGCCCGCCCACGATCTCTTGTTTCTCTCAAGAGACATTCAAGAACCCAAAGTGATTGCCGCTTGGATGCAGAGCATTGAGGACGGCGACATCACGAGTATCGTTGCGCGCGTGGACGGAGAAGTAGTAGGAACAACCGCCATCGTAACTGACAAACACTCTTGGTCTTCTCATGTCGGTGAGCTTCGTATTCTTGTTAGCCCGGCAGCTCGTGATATTGGCCTTGGCAGAACACTGGTGCAAGAAAGCTTTTTACTGGGACTGGATTTGGGGCTCGACAAATTGACCGCTCGAATGACCATCGATCAAGAAGCCGCTGTTAACGTATTTGAAGAGTTGGGCTTCAAAACTGAAGCAATGCTCAGAGACCATGTTAAAGGCCACGACGGGAAAAAACACGATTTGTTGATTCTTAGCCATGACGTTGAGGCGGTAAACTCCAACATGCAAGCCTATGGTATGGACAAAGCATTTTAACGCTTTTTTTGATGGCCTCACCACGACAGCTAATCTTTCAATACATGAACTAACTATTGATCAGTACAGGGGCAATACCCATTGGGACTCTACGACGACTATATTCTTCCTCATGTTATTCATGCAGCCTGTGGCGGAGCTCCCGTCAGCAAACAACGGCAGAAAATAGTGCCCCGTGCAGAAGGGCGCGTATTGGAAATAGGGATGGGCTCCGGTCTGAATATTCCATTTTACGATACTAATAAGGTAGAAATGGTCTGGGGGCTCGAACCTTCGGAAGGCATGCGGAGGAAAGCCCGCAACCGGGTTAAAGCAGCACCATTTAATTTGCAATGGCTAGGCCTGCCGGGAGAGCAAATCCCTCTTGACGCCAATAGCGCCGATACCATTGTCCTAACCTATACGCTCTGCACCATCCCCGACTGGAACGCTGCGCTGCAACAGATGAGAAGAGTGCTAAAACCCGGTGGGAAACTACTGTTCAGTGAGCATGGCAAAGCCCCGGACGAAGCCATCAGGCGCTGGCAGGATCGTATTAATCCCTATTGGGGAAAGATGGCGGGAGGCTGCCATCTGAATAGAGATATCCCGGCATTACTAACCGCAGGTGGCTTCAAAATTAAAGAGATTGAATCAATGTATATGCCCTCTATGCCAAAAATAGCCAGCTTTACCTACTGGGGTTATGCCGACTAATTTTAGAGGCGGACTAAGGACGATCACGCAACTGCGGTCACGAGGTATAACATGGATGAGAATACCCTAAGAGGTACAGGCAGTATCCCAATGGCAATAGAGCTATCACTGCTTATTGTGTCCATTATGGTGATGGCCACCACTATTCAGGGATTGATAATCGCTAACCAGCAAGGCGAGCTGCTTGAACACGAAATAGAGAAATTTGGATTTGCCACGTCGCGTCTACTAGTGCGTCAAATTAAAGAGCCTCTGCTAGCAACAGACGACCTCGCACTGGAGCAAATCGTACAATCATCAGTAAGAGACGACGGAGTCGCCGGCATAAAAATCACCTCTATTGAGGGTGAAAAAATTGCCCATAACGGTATCAACCCAACTTTTGATGTTTCGGCCATCGAAACACCGGTTGCCTGGGCAGACCCCCAGCAGCAACGGTATATTTCATTTTTCGAAGTAGCCTATTCCAATGATTTGAAAATTGGTGAAGTTCTAGTCACTATTCATGCTGACTCGCTAGACAAAGTCAGATCAGAAGCCGCTCGATCCATCATCTATTCGACCTTGATCATGATAGCCATTGGCGTAGTAATCACCGCGTGGATCTCCCGGCGAGTGACTGGCCCAATTGTCCGTATTATTAATATCAGCCGCAAGATTGCCAGCGGTGATTATCAAGCCCGATTCAATCAAAAAAGTGGCGGCGAGTTGGCGGTACTCGTCCAATCACTTAATGCTATGACCACTCAACTCCTGCATAAAATCCATCTGGAGCAAACCTTTTCCCGCTATATATCTCCTAAGGTGGCAAAAGCAGTATTAGCCGGTATGGCACCGCAAGAACTGGGCGGAAAGGAAGTAAACGGCAGTGTGCTATTCGCCGACATTGTTGGATTCACCTCTATCTCTGAAACCATGAAAGCAGAAAAAGTTAGCCGATTACTCAATGATTATTTCACTTACATCGACCAGGCAGCTCACCACTGTGATGGTCACGTTGACAAATACATGGGCGATTGCGCCATGATTCTATTTGGTGTGCCAGACCCCGACAGCAACCACCTCAGCAATGCTGTTTATTGCGCACTGCTAATTCACCGCGTGATAGAGCGAGTCAACCGAGACCGCCTGGAGCACGGTGACGTTGCTGTCAGCTTCAGTGCCGGGGTCAATGCTGGCCCAATGCTTGCGGGTAATATGGGGTCACGATCGCGAATGGAATATACTGTTGTAGGGGATACTGTGAACACGGCATCACGATTGGCTGCGATATCAGGGCCAGGAGAGATCATAGTTACCGAAGCAGTCGCCAAGAATATACGTATTGCACGTCAGTTTGAAACCACAGAAGTTAACGCCGTCAAATTGAAAGGGAAAAAAATCCACTTACTGTCTATCGTATCGATAGGGGCAATGAAGAAACTGAACATAAACTAGATCGTGATCTTGGTATCATATTGTCCGCCGTTGAGTCGGGGGAATAACATGCAAAAACTTATCTATGCGTTTCTGCTAACCCACTTGTGTGCGTGCACTTTTCTCATTGACAGTGATGTTCGTTCCGCGCAGGCAATAGACAGCTATCTAGATGCCGGTAATATCTGGGCTGCTAATAATTTTTATGAGGGGCTTCAGGAAGCAGAGAAAAGCGGAGTTGCTGTCAGCAAAGCTCATGTTATTTTAACGACCAAACTATCGGAAATTCGAAAAATAACGATTAATGCCGCTGAGGCAGCAGTCAAAGTATCTGACTGGAAAAAGGCGATCGATCTCTATCAGGAGCAACTTCCTCTAGTGGAAATCGATAAAGCATTTAATACCAGTTACCAGAATTTTTTAAACAAACGGCAACGCGAAAGAAATAATTTGCGCGACAGTTTTATTGTAACTAGAGCTGAATATCTTATTAAAGCTATCCCGGTAATGATTGCCGACCAGCAACTTAATCCTTACAACCGCAAAAAAGAACAACAGCTGAACCACGTCAAAAAAGAGTCCAAAGAGATCGCCAGCCGTTTACTAGAGCTTAGTTTCAACGCCATGAGAAAAAAAGATATAGCGACGGCGCGAACGATGATTCCCCTAGCGAAAAAACTCGATGATAACGAGGCAGTAGACAAAGCGAGTAGAACGCTGTCGACACTGAGCCAATCTTTTGATGAGCACCTCGAAAAAATGGTAGATGAAGGCATTCAATTCTACAGCAGAGAGCAATACGGCGATGCTCTGAAAACATGGAATGAAATACTGTTTTTGGATCCTGAAAACGACAAAGTCAAAGACCACAAAGCCCGAACCCAAAAAATATTACAATCATTGGAAGAACTAAAACAACAGCAGCGCTGAATATTAGCCCGTCATCATTGGTATATTGGCGATAAACTCAGCCACTGCACCCTCATTTACCCGGGGCTATAGCAAAGAATGACAACGGCGAATGATCCTATTGAAAACGACCCCCGCTACGGGTGGATAATAGTTTCATCGTTTTTACGCTCAGTGCTTTATCATTTGGCTCGC
>TARA_B110000908_G_scaffold39774_1_pt1 | contig 31121 bp, 26 predicted proteins | sample TARA_B110000908 | Tara Oceans TARA_B110000908 (sample SAMEA4398067) | marine metagenome | biome: Polar Biome; feature: [DCM] deep chlorophyll maximum layer (ENVO:01000326); material: water (ENVO:00002006), including particulate matter (ENVO:01000060) such as... | depth 36 m
ACTAACATGCAATACACTGTTCGCTCAATTGCCGATACAGCTTTTGCGTTATGTAGCGCAATTACCTCTATTTCTATCGGAGACTCTTTGAATAATATTGGAATAAGCGCTTTTTATGGATGTACTAGTTTAGTCACCCTTTCAATTCCAGACTCTTTGACTTCAATTGGAGAAGGTGCTTTTGAAGGATGTAGCGCATTAGAATCCGTTGTAATACCAGAATTTGTAAGTGTAATTGAAGAAGGTGCTTTTGAAGGATGCAGTTCATTAGATTCTATTAACATACCAAATTCTGTTACTACTATTGGAGAAGGTGCTTTTGCTTCATGCAGTGGATTAACTTCTGTTGCTTTTGGTGATTCTATAACATCTATTGGAAAAAGTGCTTTTGCAGCATGTAGTTCATTAGATTCTATTAGCATACCAAATTCCGTTACTACTATTGGAGATTCTGCTTTTGCAGCATGTAGCGCATTAACAACTGCTGCTATTGGAGATTCTGTTTCTACTATTGGTAATGAAGCTTTCGAAGGATGTATCGCATTAGAATCTATTAGTATACCAAATTCTGTTACCAGTATTGGTGATGCAGCTTTTAAATCATGTAGTGCTTTAACTTCTGCTGCTATTGGCGATTCTGTGTCTAATATTGGTGATGCAGCTTTTAAATCATGTAGCGCATTAGATTCTATAAGTATACCAAAATCTGTGACTAATATTGGACAAGATGCTTTTGCATCATGTAGCGCTTTAACCGAAGTATCCGTAAGTTGGGACACTCCATTAATGATAACAGCAGATGTTTTTTCTGAGGTGGTATTAAGTAGTATTATTTTAAAAGTGCCATCATCTACAATTTATTTATATGAAGCATCAAATGTTTGGCAAAACTTCAATTCTATAAGTGCAGTTCACAATCTAGTAGAAACGGCTTGTGGAGGTTTTGAATTAGGAGACAGCACATACACATCTAGTGGAATGTATACCGAAACTTTAAGTACAGCAGAAAACAATGATAGTATCGTGAATTTGGCATTAACTATATTAGATATTTCTGTTACTAGTTTAACAGACACTTCTTGCAATAATTATGTTTTTGGAGGAGATACTCTTTGGGCAAGTGGTAACTATTCTGATACTTTAATAGCTACTAATGGTTGTGATTCTATTGTTTCTTTGAGTGTGTTTATTTCACAGTCTGATTCATTTTTTGTTTCTACAATAATTGAAATTTGCGAGGGAGAAACGGTGCAAGTAGGAGATTCCACTTTTTCAGAAGGCGGTACTTTTACAGTAGGAGTTATGGGTGTCAACTGTTTAGATTCTATTATAATTACAACTATAATTATAGGTCCTAAACCTATTATTAGTAATCCCCAAGACTTGCTATTAGAAACAGCTCAAGATTACGTATCTTATCAATGGCTAAAAGATGGAAACGAGATTAACGGAGCAACTTCATTTCAATACAATGCTACAGAAAATGGTAATTATCAAGTAGAAGCAATTAACAATAATGGATGTGTAGTTCTTTCTGAATTTTATAACATAAACTCTATAGATATTAAGGAATCAGCATTAGGAAGGTTTATGGTTTATCCTAATCCTACAAAGGAAAATGCTACTATCCAAATTCCGTTTGGAGAGGAGTTTAACATGGACATTACTAACGTATTGGGAGAGATTGTTCTGTCACAAAAATTAGTAAATACCGAAACAGTTTTACAAATTTCCGAATTCAACAAAGGAATTTACTTTATTAATCTTTACAATGAAAAAGGAAATCAGACCCTCCGATTTGTGAAAAACTAGATTAGCTTAATAACAGAAAACCCCCAAGCAAATTTGCTTGGGGGTTTTTATTATATGGTTAATAAACTTATTTAATTCTAAAAGCAGTTCTTCTATTTTTTGATCTTCCTCTATCGGTTTCGTTTGTAGAGATAGGCATCGAAACGCCAAAACCTTTATAGGAAAGCCTTTGAGAGTCAATATTATTTTCAATTAAAAAATCGTAGACCGATTTAGACCTATTCTCCGATAACAATAAGTTATGAGACTCAGAACCCTGATTATCGGTATGACCTTCAATTTCGATATTTATATTAGGGTTATTATCTAAAAAATCTACCAATTTTTGAAGTTCTACATCAGATTCTGCTTTTAAATTATAATCGTCAGTATCGAAGAAAATATTATTCAGAACCACCGAATTACCTGTTTCAATTTTCTGTAATAAGACTTCTAAATTTAATGCGATTTGAGCACTTTCTTCCGATAAATAAAAATTCTCTGAATGGAATATATATCCGTCACTAGAAACGTTTAGAGCATAGTTAGTATTAGCAGGTAATGAAGTGAACTTCTGACCTCTACCCCTTTCTGTGGTGTAAGATTCCATTAAAACATCTCCCGTTTCTAAGTCGATAAGCTGAATTTTAGAGTTGAGTGGAGATTTAGTATTGGCATCTTTAACTGTAGTATTAAGATAAGCCACGGTTTGTGCGCTTTTTTCTTGAGGTAAAGAAAACCAAAAAATATCTTCTTGTCCGAAACCAGATTTGTCGGAAGCGTAATAAGCCGTTTTTCCATCAGAGGCAACAATCAGGCTATTTTCTACTTCATAAGTATTTATTGGGTATCCTAAATTTTCCGGAAAAGACCAACTCGACTTAGGGTGTTTTCTTCTGGAAAGAAATAAATCAAAATCACCCATGCCAACATGGCCATTAGAAGCAAAATAAAATGTTTGGTTATCGGAATGAATAAAAGGGGACATCTCATCAAACTCGGTATTTATCTGAGTTCCTAAATTTACTGGCTTGCTAAAATATCCTTCCTCGCTAAGAGTAGATTTCCATATATCCATATCTCCAATTCCTCCTGATCTATTACTAACAAAATACAATTCTCTACCATCAGGAGAAATACTAGGCTGGGATTCCCAACTAGCACTATTAATATTTTCTCCTAGATTTCTAGCTTTTGTCCAGCCATTATTTGTTTTGAAACTTGCATAAATATCGCATCTTCCAAATCCGTCTTCTCTATCACAGGCAGTAAAAAATAATATTTTACCATCGCCAGACAAGCATTGAGCACCTTCATTTCCCGGGGAATTTATGGCCGTTCCCATATTAACAGACTTAGTCCAGCTAGAGTCTTTCTTCACACTTACATAAAAGTCTTCCGAAACAATATTTTCTATAAAAGGAGCTCTTCGGGTAATAACAAACAACTGCCCGTCTGCCGAAATACTTGGCAAATATTCTTCGAACTGACTGTTAATTTCAGCACCCATGTTTTTAGGATCAAAATCAACAGGGTTTTGCATCGAGTTTATTGCAAAATTGCAATTTCTTAATCCTACGTTTGAAAGCCAAATGTATTTTTCTCTCTGATTTTCGAAAGATAAAAAATGTTCGTAATTAGTTTTTGCTTCTTGGTATTTACCCTGATCGAAAAATAAAGTTGCTACTTTCCAATATCCCCAAGCATTTTTAGGATTATCGTCTGCAAGACCTTGTAAATAATAATCGATAGCACCATTTACATCAGCTCTATCTTCTTCAATTTGACCAAGTAGAAGATACGATAAATTAAAGTTGGGATCAGCCTTTATAGAAGATAAGGCAAATTGTTCGGATTTTTTTGATTGATTGTTTTTATAGAATTCTACTGCTTTATCGTAGTTTTTTTTTGCTTTTCTCACATCTTGAGCAAGAAGCAAATAAGGAAATAAAAACAGGACTAAAAGTATCTTTTTCATTCTATGGAATATTCATAAATTTATGAGTCTGTAAGGAAATATTCCATTTAGGATGACTCATTACATAATCAATAATAACCGGAAGCATCTGTTCGCTTTTACTCCATTCTGGTTGCAAAAATAATTTACACTCTTTGGAGGAAATAGCAGCAAACTTTTGAGCCCAATTAAAATCGTCATTATTATATATTATAACCTTTAACTCATTTGCTTTGCCAATTATTTCATCTTTAGGAGGAATATTTTTTTTAGGGGAAAGGCAAATCCAATCAAAATCACCAGTGTAAGGGTGAGATCCTGAGGTTTCTATATGTACTTCAAATCCGTTTTCATGGAGCAGAGTAGTGATAGGCTCCATATTCCACATTAGAGGTTCTCCACCAGTAATAACTACCGTTTTACTTGGGCAATCCTTTACCTTCTCTAAGATGTCATTAATATGAGTTGGAGGATGAAGGTTTGCATCCCAACTTTCTTTAACATCACACCAATGGCAACCAACATCACATCCTCCTACTCTTAAAAAGTAAGCGGATTTACCACTATGATACCCTTCTCCTTGAATAGTATAAAAAGCTTCCATTAAAGGAAGCATTAAACCGTTTGCTACTAACTCTTTTTGCGACTTATCCATTTTTATTTTTGACTTGCTAATAGTGTGTTTTTGAGCAACATTGCAATAGTCATTGGCCCTACACCTCCAGGTACAGGAGTGATAAAACTACATTTAGAAGCAACATCATCATAATTTACATCGCCTTTAAGTTTCCAACCACTTTTTGTTTTGTCGGACTTTACTCTAGTTATTCCTACATCAATTATGCAAGCACCATCCTTAACCATTTCTTTGGTTACAAATTCTGCTTTTCCTAAAGCAACAATTAGTATATCAGCTGTTTTGCAAATTTCGTTTAGGTTAGTAGTTCGGCTATGAGTTAAGGTTACGGTACAATTACCCGGATTATTATTTCTTGCCATTAATATACTCATAGGAGAACCAACAATATGGCTTCTTCCAATAACTACACAATGTTTTCCAGAAGTTTCTATTCCATACCTAGAGATAAGCTCTAATATACCTGCGGGAGTAGCTGGTAAAAAGGTAGGTAAGTTAAGCGCCATTTTACCAATATTTTCAGGATGAAATCCGTCTACATCTTTAGATGGCAATATAGTTTCTGTCACCTTCATTTCATTGATATGAGATGGTAGTGGTAGCTGAACAATTAAGCCATCAATTTGGTCATTATTATTTATTTTTCGAACCTCAGCTAAAAGCTCTTGTTCTGAAATATTTTCGTCAAAACGAAATAAAGAAGATTCGAAACCTACTCTTTGGCAAGCTTTTACTTTAGCTCCTACATAAGTTTCACTTGCTCCGTTATTACCTACTAAGATCGCAGCTAAATGAGGTTTTTTACTCCCTTTTGCTATCCTCTGCTTTACTTCGATAGCAATTTCATCTTGAATATTTATTGAAGTCTGTTTTCCGTCTAAAACTACCATAATAGTTAATTACATTTTTGGCATTCCGCCTTTATTTTGCATCATTTGCATCATCTGCTTAGCACCACCGCCTTGCATCATTTTCATCATCTTACCCATTTGACCAAACTGCTTAATAAGTTGATTTACATCCTGAATGGATGTTCCACTACCAACTGCAATTCTTTTTCTTCTACTTCCATTTAAAATAGTAGGATTGGTTCTTTCTTGTTCAGTCATAGATTTAATCATAGCTTCAATTCCTTTAAAAGCATCATCGTCAATATCTACTCCTTTTAAAGCTTTTCCCATTCCTGGAATCATGCCCATTAAGTCCTTCATGTTACCCATCTTTTTGATTTGCTGAATTTGTTTTAAGAAATCATCAAAGCCAAATTGATTTTTAGCAATCTTCTTTTGTAGTTTTCGAGCTTCGTCTTCGTCGAATTGTTGCTGTGCTCTTTCCACTAAAGAAATTACATCACCCATCCCTAAAATTCTGGAAGCCATTCTGTCTGGATAGAAAGCATCTATTCCATCCATTTTTTCTGAAGTACCAATAAATTTAATTGGCTTATCTACTACAGAACGAATCGTTAAAGCAGCTCCACCCCTAGTATCACCATCTAATTTAGTAAGTACTACACCATCGAAGTTTAATTTATCGTTAAAGGCCTTAGCAGTATTTACAGCATCCTGACCAGTCATAGAATCTACAACAAATAAAATCTCATCAGGTTTTATTGCTTTATTGACTTCCGAAATTTCGTTCATCATCTGCTCATCTACTGCCAATCTACCAGCGGTATCTACAATAACTACATCGTTATTATTAGACTTAGCAAACTTTATAGCTTTGACAGCAATATCGACAGGGCTTTTATTATCCTCATCTTTAAAAACATCTACTCCAACCTGTTCAGCTAAAACGCTAATTTGATTAATTGCTGCCGGACGGTAAACATCACAAGCAACCAACAATGGTTTTTTCTTGTTTTTTGTTTTAAGCAAATTGGCTAGTTTTCCAGAAAAGGTAGTCTTTCCTGATCCTTGAAGACCAGAAATTAAGATTACAGTAGGATTTCCTCCAAGATTAATCTCAGAATGAGTGCTACCCATTAAGGTAGCTAATTCATCCTTCATAATTTTGGTAAGAAGCTGACCTGGCTCTAATGCCGTAAGTACCTCCTGACCAAGGGCTTGTTCTTTTACTTTATTAGTAAATTCTTTAGCTGTTTTAAAATCAACATCGGCAGCCAAAAGAGCTTTTCTAATCTCCTTCATTGTTTGAGCAACGTTGATTTCGGAAATACTTCCTTTACCTTTTAAAACTTTAAAGGCTTTTTCTAACTTATCTGATAAATTTTCAAACATATTTTTTACATTTTATCTGGAACCGAGATTCCTAACAGATTCATTCCTGATTTTATAACATTAGCTACCTTTTGAGAAATAGCAACCCTAAAAGCAATAGTCTTTTCACTATCGGCTACTAAAATAGGTACATTTTGGTAGTAACCATTAAATTCTTTAACAAGATCATAAATATAATTAGCCAATAAAGCCGGACTATAATTAGAAGCAGAATCTTGTATAACTTGAGGGTATTCCATCAATACTTTGATAAGATCTCTTTCTTTCTCTATCATTTCTATTCCATCCTCTACAGAAGCTGGTTTGTCGTACTTTCTAACAATAGATTGAATTCGGGCATGAGTGTACTGAATAAAAGGTGCTGTATTTCCATTAAAATCAATCGATTCTTTTGGGTCAAACAACATTCTTTTTTTAGGATCTACTTTTAGCATAAAGTATTTCAAAGCACCCAAACCAATATTTTCATATAATGCTTCAGCATCCTTTTCCTCCATTCCTTCTAGCTTGCCTAATTCTTGAGAAATAGTTTTTGCATTTAAATACATTTCTTGCATCAAATCATCGGCATCAACCACAGTTCCTTCTCTAGATTTCATTTTACCTGAAGGTAAGTCGACCATTCCATAAGAAAGGTGGAAACAATTATCGGCCCACTTATAGCCTAATTTTTGTAGGATTAAGAACAACACTTTAAAGTGATAATCTTGCTCGTTTCCTACAGTATAAACCATATTACTAAAGTCAAAATCTTCGTGGCGATTTATGGCAGTCCCAATGTCTTGAGTCATATAAACAGCCGTTCCGTCTGATCTTAATAATATTTTTTCATCGAGTCCTTCGTTGGTTAAATCAATCCAAATAGAACCATCTTCTTTTTGGTAAAAATCACCTTTTTCTAAACCTTCAAAAACATTCTTTTTACCAAGTAGATAGGTTTCACTTTCGAAATAATTTTTATCGAATTCGATTCCTAGTCTTTTATTAGTAGACTCAAAGCCTTGATAAACCCACTTATTCATTTTTTCCCAAAGAGTAATTACTTCGGAATCTTTGGCCTCCCATTTAAGAAGCATTTCTTGAGCTTGTAATAAAATAGGAGCATTCTTTTCTGCATCTTCTTTAGAAGAACCGTTATCTATTAGTTCTTGTATTTGCTCTTTGTAAACTTTATCGAACATGATGTAGTAATTTCCTACAAAATGATCACCTTTTGTGTTTGTTGACTCTGGAGTTTGATTATCTGCAAACAAAGACCAAGCAATCATAGATTTACAAATATGAATACCTCTATCGTTAATTACTTGAACTTTTTTTACTTTTTTACCTGAAGCTTCAATAATTTTAGAAACCGAATAACCAAGTAAATTATTTCTTATATGGCCTAAATGCAATGGCTTATTAGTGTTAGGTGAGCAAAACTCAACCACTATAGTTTCAGCATCTTTTGTGTCGCCAATGATTCCGAAATGATCGTTATTAAAAGCAGATGTAAATTGGCTCATCCAAAAGCTATCGACTATTGTAAGGTTTAGAAATCCTTTAACTGAATTATAAGCACTAATAGAATCGCAGCTTTTCAGCAAGTATTCCCCTATTTCATTTGCTGTTTGTTCTGGTCCTTTTTTAGAAGCCTTTAGAAACGGAAATACAACAAGAGTAATGTCTCCTTGAAATTCTTTTCTAGTCTTCTGTAATTGAATTTCTACATTTTCAATTCCGTATAACTTAACAATAGCATCTATTACGTGTTGACCAATAAGCTGCTCCATATCTTTTTAGTTTTGTTTTGGTAAAAATATTTCGGCCATCATACATCTTGCACTACCTCCTCCACAAGCTTCGATTGTATCTAGAGAACTATGTAAAATTTTACAATGTTTTTCGATTGCAGAAATCTGATCTTTATTTAAAGCATTATAAGCAGAATCGGACATTACTAAAACAGGCTCATCTCCCATTAATTGCAACATATTACCTGCAAATCGATGTTTTTGACTTTCGTCTATCTCTATAATTTCTTTGTTTGTTCTTTTTAAAGAACCGAGAACTAATTCCCTTTCTGCTGGGTCATCAATAGAGTCAAGACAAATAATAACAAAATTATCAGCAACGCACATCATTACATTGGTGTGGTATATAGGAAGCCTTTTATTTTCTACAGTCTGATTAGCTACAAAACACACTGCCTTGTATTCAAATTGTTCGCAAAACTGAAACACTGCTTGCTCGTCTGTTCGTATTGATATTGCAGCATAACAAATTTTATTCTCTCTATCTAGAATCATGCTTCCTGTCCCTTCTAAAAAAATATCTGCATCTTCAAAAGAACTAAAATCAATAATTTCATCTATATGAAATCCGTGGTCATCTACTAAAACATCAAGAATATCTTCCCTTCTTTCCGTCCGTCTATTTACAGCACACATAGGATATATTCCTATGTTACCATTTTTATGGAATGAAACCCAGTTATTAGGAAAAATGGAATCAGGAGTATCTGTTTCTAAATCGTCTTTAACCACAATTACATTAACGCCACAGGCACCAAGTTTATCAACAAACTGATTAAACTCTTGTAACGCTTTAGCTTGGGTCATCTCAGGTGTCAAACCATCTAAGACTTTTTGATAATAATTATTTACAGCTGTTTCTTCGTTAAAACGAAAAGCAACTGGCTCAATCATTAATATATGTTTTGTTATCTGACTCATAATCTTTCTATTGGTAATGTGGAACATCTTAACAAACCTTCCATTTTGGCAATTTCACTATAAGGAACTTCCTCTACTAAGATTCCTAAACTTCTTAGTTTATTATTCAATGATGTAAAACTCTTTTCAGAGACAACTACTTTTTCAGAAATAGAGAATACATTAGAGTACATCTCAAACATTTCCTTTTTATTGACAAAAATTAAATTTTCTTCTCCAAAAATATCTTTAAGCAAATTAATGTCTTCTTTATTTTTAAATCCTTCTTGATGAACAATTGCATGGTTTTGACCCATTGGCTGAAAACAACAATCTAAATGCAATGCATTGTCGTAAGGGTCTTGATCAGATTTATTAAGTTCGAACCCAATCACTTTTTTAGCCTTGATGTTTTCTTTTAAAAAGTCTAATGCTGCCTGATTAGTTCTAGCAACAGTATATGTGTTAAAATCTTCTTCTTTTGAATAGCCAACAAATACATAATCGTTATGTACCATTACATCCCCTCCTTCGGTTCTTGTTTGACTAGGCATTCTAACAATATCACTTTCGTCTATTTGATCTAAAATATGAAGTATTGCTTTCGATTCCTCTTCTCTATCTGCTATTATGTTAGGAACAAAGAAAGTATTTCCGACAACAAAGCCGATATCTCTAGCAAATATTTGATTTAAATTTTCAATATTTTTGGGTCTAAGCACCTCAACATTATACTTGCGAAAAACGTCAGCTACAGATTCCATTTCTAAAGTAATATCATCCTGAGTTGGAAATTCTCCACTAGCAACATATATTTTAGACTTAGGATCGTAACAATCCTGTAAATTAGGTGTACCTCCAAAACTATCCGGTATTCCGAAAACTACTGTTTTTAAAGTAGCTGTTTCATTATGAATATTTAGTCGCATTTATTACCTCTTTTAAAAGAGACAAATTTAATTATTGTTTGGAGATAAATAAATCTAAAGTTCATATAATTTGACTAACAATAATTGAATATATTTGATTCGGTTAATAGATAGATTAATGGAAAGAAAATTTACAAATTATCGATGTCAAAATAGAGTTGGTTTTATCACTCTATGTAGATCAGAAAAAAGAAATGCTTTAAACAATGAATTTGTAACACAGCTGTCTGCTGATTTCAGTAATGCTATTGAAGATCCTGATTGTAAAGTGATTGTTTTAGAAGCAGAAGGCACCGTTTTTTGTGGAGGCGCCGACTTACAATACCTACAAAATTTACAAAACAACTCTTTTGAAGAAAACGTTGCAGACTCAGATCATCTTATGCAGCTTTTCAAAAGAATATATTTCTCACCAAAATTAGTTATCTCTAATATTCAAGGCCATGCTATTGCGGGCGGATGCGGTCTAGCTACAGTTTGTGATATTTCCATAGCATCTGAAAAAGCAAAATTTGGGTACCCGGAAGTTAACATAGGATTTATTCCTGCAATTGTAAGCGTATTCTTACTTAAAAAAGTAGGAGAAACAATTGCTAAAGATTTACTTCTTACAGGAAGGAAAATTGATGCAATAGAAGCACAAAAAATTGGACTTATAACTAAAGTTGTCGAAGAAAAAGATTTGAAACAATATGTTTTAGACTTAGCAAACAGAGCATGCAACAATAACTCTGCTCAGTCCGTTCTTCTTACTAAAGAACTAATGCATAAAGTGCATTCTATGAGTGTGGAAGACGGACTAAACGAAGCAGTTCTTTTTAATGCTAACGCTAGAAAAACAGATGACTTTAAAAAAGGAATTGCCTCTTTTTTAAATAACGAAAAACTAACTTGGTAATTGATATTTATGTCAAAAAACAAAACTAACATATTCAAAAAAGTAGCTTTAAAATTTGAATTTTTAAAAGAAGAAAAGAATCAAAAAATCATTGGTGTCTTTTTAATCTTCCTTTCTATTTACATTCTAACTTCATTAATCTCCCATTTTTTTAATGGTAAAGTAGATTATGATCATTTATCAGGACCAAACAGTGGAGTTCAAAATTATGGTGGTGCACTAGGAAATAAACTAGCTTACTTTTTAATACACGACGGATTTGGAGTTTCATCATTCTTAATTCCAATACTAACATTAATTCTAGGAATCAACCTTTCCCTTCAAAAACAAATCATTGAATTGAGAAAGAACATTTTATTTATTTCTCTTTTAATAGTATGGATTTCTCTGTTTTTCGGTTTTTTATTCGGCAAAAGTTTGCTCGCAGGAGGATTTGGTTACGAAATCAACCTACAACTATTGGAATTAATAGGACCTGTCGGAACAGGGTTCTTAATATGTGTTTCTCTAATCGCTTATTTGATTTTTAAATTCAACCCTGTTTTTAAAAGAAAAAAGAACGAAGTAAGTCAAGAAGTTGAAAAAGAAGAGTCAATTACAACACAAGACAATGTTGCTGAAAATACTTTCGATTCTATTGACGAAACTACAATAGATGAACTTGAAGAAATTGTTTTAATAAAAGAAGAGTCTCCCTCAGTAAACATTTTAGAAAAGGAAGAAAACATCACAATAAACGAAGATTTACAAACTGAAGACTCAATTGAAGAAGAAATTAAAGAAGTTGAAGATTCTTTAAACATTGACATAACAACCAATGAAGAAGAGACATTAAGTAAAAGCGAAATAAAAGAGAAAACAAAAGATCTTGTAGATTATGACCCTACACTAGACTTATCTACTTACAAAGTTCCTTCTATTGATTTATTAAACGACTACGGAAGCGGTAAAATAGAAATTGACAAAAGCGAACTAGAAGAAAATAAAAATAAAATTGTTCAGACATTAAGTAACTATAAAATTGGAATTTCTTCTATTAGCGCTACAATTGGTCCAACCATTACTCTTTATGAGATTGTTCCAGAAGCTGGTGTTAGAATTTCGAAAATTAAAAACCTAGAAGATGATATTGCATTAAGTTTATCTGCTCTAGGAATAAGAATTATCGCTCCAATACCAGGAAAAGGAACTATTGGAATTGAGGTTCCAAACCTTAACCCTGCTACCGTTTCTATGAAAGCAGTATTGGCTTCGGATAAATTTCAAAACTCCGACATGGAGCTTCCTATAGCTTTAGGAAAAACAATTTCTAACGAAACCTATGTTGCTGATTTAGCTAAGATGCCACACCTACTAATGGCTGGAGCAACTGGTCAGGGAAAGTCAGTAGGGCTTAACGCAATTCTTGCATCTTTACTTTACAAAAAACATCCATCGCAAGTAAAATTTGTTTTAGTCGATCCTAAAAAAGTAGAATTAACTCTATTTAATAAAATTGAAAGGCATTTCCTTGCTAAATTACCAGATACTGATGAAGCAATTATTACCGACACAAAGAAGGTAATCAATACCCTAAATTCTTTATGTATTGAAATGGACCAACGATATGATTTACTTCAAAACGCACAGTGTAGAAACATTGTTGAATACAATAAAAAATTCGTTGCTAGAAAACTAAATCCTTTAGATGGCCATAAATACTTGCCATACATTATTTTAGTAATTGATGAGTTTGCAGATTTAATTATGACTGCCGGAAAAGAAGTAGAAACTCCTATTGCTAGATTAGCCCAGCTTGCAAGAGCCATTGGAATACATTTAATTGTAGCTACTCAAAGACCATCGGTAAACGTAATTACTGGTATAATAAAAGCTAATTTCCCAGCAAGAGTTGCCTTTAGAGTTACCTCAAAAATTGACTCTAGAACTATTTTAGATGCTGGCGGTGCCGATCAACTAATTGGGCGTGGTGATATGTTAATTTCTCTTGGAAGTGATTTAACGAGATTGCAATGCGCTTTTATTGACACACCTGAAGTAGAAGAAATAACAGATTTTATTGGAAACCAAAGAGCTTATCCTGAAGCATTTTTATTGCCAGAATATGTTGGTGATTCGGAAAGCAGTTCTAACGATGCTGATTTGGACGATAGAGACGCTCTGTTTGAAGATGCTGCCAGAATGATAGTACAGCATCAATCCGGATCTACCTCACTAATACAAAGGAAATTAAAGTTAGGCTACAACAGAGCTGGAAGAATCATTGATCAATTGGAAGCAGCTAGAATAGTTGGACCTTTTGAAGGAAGTAAAGCACGACAAGTTTTAGTGAAAGATGAATTTTCTTTGGAAGAAATATTAAATAATTTAAATAATTAAGAAATGAAAAAGATAATTGCCATTATATGTTTGTTACCTCTTTTAGTTTTTTCTCAAGATGATAAAGCTAAATCTATTCTTGATCAATTAAGCGCAAAAACTACTTCGTATACTTCAATAGAAGCTCATTTCATCAATACTTTCGTTTCTGTGGAAGCTGGTGTTAACGAAAAGCAAGAAGGTGTCCTGTATATTAAAGACAATTCCTACAGACTAGAGTTAGAAGCACAAACCATTATGTCAGACGGAGAAACAAATTGGATCTATTTAAAGGATGAGGAAGAGGTAAATATTACAGAAAGCGATGAAGATGAAGATTTCATTCCTTCTAAAATATTTACTATTTACGAGAATGACTATAAATTTAAGTTTATCAAAGAAGAAGCTCAAAAATATTATATCGAATTATATCCTAAAACAGAAGGTATGTTTTCCAAACTAGAAATGGTTATTAATAAAACAAAAATGGAAGTACATTCTTTAACTATGTTTGATAAGAACAATAGTCAGTACAGTTATTTAATTTCTAAATTTATATCTAACCAAGAATTTAATAATGACTTTTTTCAGTTCAACACTTCTGAAAATCCGAATGTTGATGTAATAGACCTTAGGTAGTTACCTTAATAAATCTACAATTCCATATTCATGGTATTTTTTTCCTAACTGATCCGTCAGCCTTATACTCCATGTATAAGTATCTATCATTGCAGGATTACCTTTTCTAGTGTTCCCATCCCAAAGATGATCAACATCAAAAGATTCGAAAACAATCCCTCCCCATTTATTAAGTATTTGCATGTGAAAGGACGTTAGAGTTTCAAACTGATATCCTTTAGGACCAAACCTATCGTTAAAGGTATTGCTATTAGGAGTAAAAGCATTAGGCAAATACATAAGCATATCAACCTGCATCAATATTTCTTTGGTAATAGAATCTAAACATCCATTCTCATCTTGTACAAAAAGAGTAACCGAATGCCATCCTGCAGAATCAAAATAATGAAGTGGTTCGAAATCAAAGGAATTAGACTCATCGCCAAAATCCCAAAAATAATCGCCATCATTTGAAAGGTTTTTAATCGAAAACTCAGGATTTAATGTTGAAACGCTAGTAGGTGTAAAATAGAAATCTGCAATAGGCGGATTATCAATATTAACCATTTTTGTTAAGGAATTATAACAACCATTAATATCTGTCATTTCTAATGTAACTGGGTATTGACCAGTATTAAAAAATGTAAAGTCTAAATTTTCAGTTTCAAATTGATAATTAGGAAGCGACCACATGCAAGAAACTATTTCAGAATCACTTTGTGAAGTGTTAACAAACCTAGACTCCTGATTTACACACATCTGATCTGTAGTAAAGGACATTAATGGGAGTGGTAAAACAATAATATCTATTAATCTGGATGTGGAACAGCCATTAGGGACCTCTTCTGTAAATTGTAATGAGAAGTTGCCTGGTAATGAAAACTCTATTAATACACGTTCAGTAGACTGACCTTGTATAATTTGAGCTCCGTTGCCAGAAACAAACTCCCATTGCAAATTGTTAGAATTATCACTTGGAATAACGCTAAACTCTTTTAAACTATCAGACTCACAAAAAATAACTGATTGAGAATAACAACTTAAACTAATTTGCAAAAAGAATACTATAAATAGATTCTTTAACATAGTTTTTGTTAGTTAAAAATAATAGGACCTGGATTGGGGATATTATTAATCGTGATGTTTACATCATCAGTATTCTGACAACCGTTAGCATCTGTAGCAGTAACAGCATAATCTGTTTCTGTTAAAGAAGTAGGAGTATATAAACCTCCTTCGTTAGTTACAACGTTAGGTATCCAATTGTATAAGGTTAAGCCTGGGGTAGCCTGAAGATCAATGGTTTCTCCAAGACAAATAGTTGTAGTATTAGCACCATTAACTAATAAATCTAAATTTGGAATGTCATTTATAACTAAAGAGACATTATCTGATGCTATACATCCGTTAGCATCCGTTCCTACAACATTAAAACTTGTTTCTCCTATAGAAGGAGTATAAGTTCCACTAGAACCAACTATCACAGATGGATTCCATACATAAGAAGCTAATCCGGCAGTGGCAGAAATATTTACACTTTCACCTAAACAAATTTCTGACAAATCAATAGAAGCAACAATAGTTGGTAAATCGTTTACAGTAATGGAAACCGAAGAAGTAGAAATACAACCATCAGCATTAGTAGCGGTAACACTAAAAGTGTTGTCTGCAATTGATGTAGGAGTATAATTTCCACTAAAAGTGCTTAAAACGTTTGGAGTCCAGTCATAAGTTGTACTAGGGTAATTAGTTGCAGTTAAAACAATTTGATCTCCAATACAGATTTCTGTATTATCAACTAAAAGGTTTTGATTTGGATTATCAACAATATCTACATCTATACCAACATCAGCAGAACAGTTAGAAGAAACTGTTTCTGTTAAAATAACAGCGTTATTGATTAGACCAATAGAAGCGGATGACCAGTCAACAACAATAGAAGTTCCTGTAGACAAGCCAATAATTACTCCACCTCCGTTAACTTGCCACGAATATGTTGAACCTGGATTAGGGTTTATTGAATAGTTTTCGGCTGTAGAGCCAAAACACACAACATCAACTTGAGCAAATGCTGATATACTAAAAAAGAAAAAGGAAAAAACTATTAAATGTTTCATAACACTTGTTATTATTAAGTTAAGGAAGTACAAATTTAATTAAATATAATTGATGAATTTAGTCTGATAAAATAGGAGGAGGATTAACGGTTATTACATTTATTAAAACCTCTGAACTATCGGAACCACATTCGTCTTCTACAATATACGTGTAATCAGCAACAAAGTTATTCTCAGGATCAAATTCTCCTAAATAACCTCCAGTCAACAAAGGATCCCAAGTACCGTTCTGATCAGGGCTTCCGTTGAGATAATCAAACAGATTAATAGGATCATCGTCGTGACAAATTTCAAGAGATCCATCTAAACCAGCATTTACTTGAGATTCAATAATACTAACGTCAATAGGATAACTTAGCTCACAGCCATTTACGTCATTTATGGTATAATAATACAACCCTTCTAATTGTTCTTGAGGATTGAAAATTCCAAAATAATCAGGTGCAGGACTATTGTAAAGAGGACCAACTCCACTCCAATCACCGCTAGTATTGTTTAAACCTATTGCTCCATATAAATCAATTGAGATTCCATCCGAGCAAATTTCTAATGTGACTGTATTAGGGGTGATTAGATTATAAAAAACAACTTGAACATCAGTAGTTTCTGTACCACACTGATCAGAAACAGAGTAAGTATATGTACCTTCTAAATTATAAGATGGGTTGAATATACCCTGATATCCATTAGATAAACTTGGGGACCAAATACCGTTTTGATCAGGGCTACCTGTTATTTGATTAAATAAAGAAATATTTTGATCATCTTGACATAACTCCACTAACGCATCATTTCCAGAATTAACTTGCGAATTAATAATATCAACATCTATAGGATAAACTATTTCACATCCGCTGGCGTCAAGTATAGTGTAATTATAAATTCCTTCTAATTGTTCTTGAGGATTGAAAATTCCAAAATAATCAGGAGCAGGACTACTATAAAGAGAACCTACTCCACTCCACTCTCCGCTAGTATTGTTTACACCTATTTCTCCATATAAATTAATTGAAAGCTCATCCGAGCAAATTTCAATATTTGTAGTATTTATAACCACAGGCTCTACAAAATTTACATTTATTGTAGCGCTAGACATTCCACATTCATTAGTTAATGTGTAAGTATAATCGTTACTAGAATTTATCGTTGGATTAAAAGTACCAAGGTAACCATTGGACAATGCAGGACTCCAAGTACCATTTATTTCAGGGACACCTCCTAGCTCATCAAATAAATTTAAAGGGTCAGAAGAAGGACAAATTATGATGCTATTACTAGAACCTGCAGAAGGAATATTGTTATTGACACTCACCAACCCATTATAAATAGCAAAGGCAGGGTCATCACAACAGTTACCAGCATTCCAACCTCCTGTAAGACAATCTCCGATAGACTCTATCGATATAGAAAGATCGTCCGGATTGCAAGTTTCGGAAACAGTAATTTCGAAACTCAAAGAAAACGGCCCATCAGAGTTTATCCCATAATTAGGATTACCAACATTAGTAACAAACCTCCATCCTGGCCCAAAATTCAAACCACTAGGAAACGTATTCTGTACATCCCATATCCAATTACCAGCCTGTCCACTATTAATAGGATAAATTAAAGGGGTTAAACCTTCCCAACCATCTCCTAAATTAACCTGAAATCCAATAAGCCAATTCTCATTTATCTGCTGGAAAAAATTCATATTATAAGTAACTTCTACAACATCACCGGGTTCATAAGGACCAGCTGGAGAAATTGTAAAAGATTGTCCGTTCACACATTGCTGAGCATTAGTATTTAATGCATACAGAAAAATGCAAGTAAATAATAAATAATATTTTAGTTGAAAATATTGCAAAGGTTTAGATTTTATACTATAAAGTTACGAAAATTACACTCTAATCGAGAATAATTTTTTGATAATTTTGATACTGAGTCAAGCTAAGTCTTGAGTTTATTAAATTATTTTGATTTTTAATTTTTGAAAAATTGTAAAGATGACTGAACTTATCAGAACAGAAAAATAAGAGTTGCTTGTATCCTTTTAAGGAATATTTAGAAGGATAAGAATAGTAATTACTAAAATAAATATCTATTAAATAATCATGCAATTCGTTGTCTGACTGCGTATCTAAATCAGGCAAAACTGTATTCAAATAATTTAGATTTTCAATGTCAATATTTTCAAACATTCCCCATGTAGAAAGGCCATAAACAGTAAAAGAAGTATCTTGCATACTAGACAAAATAGGTAAAACCCTACTAACAAATGACCTATTATTAGACGGTACAACAATAATATTATCTTCCGTTAAAAAAGGTTCGATTGCTTTTTTGTCTGGCATTTGATCTGACTCAAACATTAAAACCTTAGGCTTAGGCAGTGTGTTTTTTTGCAATCTTTTTAATTTGATTTCATTGATTGCAAAATCAACATTTTCTTTCTCAGACTCTAAACCTAAAACCAATAAGTTTGAAGAAACATAGGTGCTGTTAAAATAATCTACCTGCTTAATAATCTGAACATCTGAACTAGGAACAATCTGAAATGTATTGGTATATATCTTATCAATATTCTTATAAGAAAGAGGAGATACCAATCTCTTGGTGCTATCATTTTTATAAAACTCAGCTAAAAGATTAAACTGGCTAATATAAAGAGGTCCGATTATTAAGTTACTTTCATCAAAAGTGTAACTCAATAGTAATTCCTCAAAAACAGAATCATTAGGAATATCATAAACATTAAAGTTAATATTTAAACCCAACTTTTTAAGGGTATCCATAGCCAATAAGGCTCCGAAATAATAATCCAAAGCAATCTTAGATTTGGAATAAATAGATGTCTCAGAATCAAGCTTTAGAGAATCGTTTAGATCTAAATAAAAAGGAAGAAGTAATGAGATTTCTATCGTAGAGTCAGGGCTAATCATTATTAGAGAATCAAATTCAGTAACAACAACACTATCTTTTACCAAGATAACTTCTTGATTCTCTTCTTTCTGATAGTTCGTGTCCTTAGCACTAAATTTGTCTTTTATCTTTTTAGTAAAGTTTTTAATAAATGATTTCTTCACAGGAATCAGCAACCTATACCCCATTTGCAATCCGTTAATAACAGAGGGATTATTTACAACAATGTCATTTAATTCGGCATTATATGTTCTAGAAATGCCGTAAAGAGTTTCTCTAAATTCTACTGTATGTATAACAAATGGTCTACCATCAATAATAGTATCTTTTACTTGAGCTGAACAAGCAAAAGAGACAAATAAAAAGATAAATAAAACAAATCTGTATATATACATAACTATAGAACTAATATATAATTCTTTTTATTATTCCCATTCGATTGTAGCAGGAGGCTTAGAACTAATATCATACACCACTCTATTAACTCCTTTTACTTTATTAATTATTTCATTAGAAACCTTAGCCAAGAAATCATAAGGTAAATGAACCCAATCAGCAGTCATTCCATCGGTTGACTCAACCGCTCTTAAGGCGACAGCATTTTCATACGTTCTCTCATCCCCCATAACCCCAACAGATTGAACAGGCAAATATATAGCTCCAGCTTGCCAAACAGAATCGTACAAATTACTAGATCTTAAAGAAGAAATGAAAATATGATCGACATCTTGTAAAACCTTAACTTTCTCTTCGGTTATATCACCTAATATTCTAATTGCTAAACCAGGACCAGGAAATGGATGTCTTCCTAACAAACTAGGATCAATTCCTAAAGACTTACCAATCCTTCTTACTTCATCCTTAAAAAGCGACCTTAATGGCTCTACTATCTTAAGCTTCATATAATCAGGAAGACCACCTACATTATGGTGGGACTTAATAGTAGCAGAAGGTCCGCCAGTTGCAGAGACAGATTCGATAACATCAGGATAAATTGTTCCTTGGGCTAGCCAAGAAACATCTGAAATACTATTAGCTTCATCATCAAATACATCTATAAAAATACTTCCAATAGCTTTTCTTTTAGCCTCCGGATCGCTTATTCCTTTTAATGCATCATAAAAACGATGCTTAGAATTAACTCCTTTAACGTTTAGACCCATACCCTTATATTGATCTAAGACTTCTTCAAATTCATTTTTTCTCAGCAATCCATTATCAACAAAAATGCAGTATAAATTATCCCCTATTGCCTTATTTAAAAGAACTCCAGCTACTGTAGAATCTACTCCGCCTGACAGTCCTAAAACAACTTTATCATTTCCAATTTTTGTTTTTAATTCATCAATTGTTTTTTGAACAAAAGAGTCTGGCGTCCAGTCTTGTGAGCACTTACAAATACCTACTAAAAAGTTTTCTAAAATTAGCTTTCCATCTAAAGAATGATACACTTCAGGATGAAATTGTAATGCGAAAATATTTTTACTAACAGACTGATAACCAGCTACTTTAACATCTTCGGTTGAAGTTATTATTTCAAACGAATCAGGTAGTTTTGAAATGGTGTCTCCGTGACTCATCCAGACCTGAGAACCTGCATTAACACCTTTTAAAAGCGTATTTGCACTCTCTACAAAAGATAGATTAGCTCTTCCATATTCTCTAATTTCAGAAGGCAAAACCTCTCCTCCATTAGCCTGCGCTAAATATTGAGCACCATAACAAACTGCTAAAATTGGAAGCTTACCAAGAAAGGAATCTAAGTTAGGAATTGGAGCATCATTGTCTCTTACCGAATAAGGACTTCCAGACAAAATCACTCCTTTTAAATTAGATAAATCTTGTGGAATTTTATTATAAGGATGAATTTCACAATATATGTTTTGCTCCCTAACTCTACGAGCAATAAGCTGAGTGTACTGAGAACCGAAATCTAAAATTAATATTTTTTCGTTGGTCATTATCTTCTATTTAATGGGCTAAAATAACAAAATTTGTATCTAGTGGATCAAACTCTTCTTTTAATATTTTTATAAAATCTTCTCCGTACTTTAAATAATATGGAATAAAGCTATCAAACCTTTCCTGCAAAGAATCTTGAGGAAAGAGAGCTTTTTTAAGATTTGAAATCTGATTTAGGCTTATGGCATGCTTATTCTTCTCATACTTTAGAAGCTTTTTAGCTAAAGAATCAAATGATTTAAGATTCTTGTTTTTTTCAGCATCAATACTAGACTTGATTGCAGAATCTTCAAACTTATCAGCTAAAGCAGAATACAACTCTTCAATTGCATTGTTTTGAGTGCTAAAGTCATCAGAGAAGTTAGTGTTTCTTAACACATAAGACTTATGTAACTGACTTTCCGTTAGGAATAAATCCTCTAACTTTAAATTTAGCTTATTTATCTTTTTGGATTTGCTACTATCTAACACTAAAGCCGAATTCCTTAAAACAAGCATTGGGAAGACTATATTTTCAGAGTCGAAAACATCTTTTAACTGCATCCAATAAGCTATTTCAGCCCCTCCACCAACATATGCAACATTAGGAAGAACTAACTCTTGAAACAATGGTCTCATTAAAACATTCGGACTGTAAGAATCTAATGGTAAATCAAGATCTTGATTAGACTCTATTCTTTTTCTAGAACCGTCAGATAGTTTAAAGAAGTTTATTTCTCTAACATGAGCTTGTTTTTTATAATGCAACCCAAGAGCGTTGGTAGTACTTGACAATTGCTTGAAGTATTTACTCTTTTCAACATCATTTTTTACAATAGACTCTAACTTGCTTTTCAATAAAGCGTCATCGCCATCGATTATCACTAAGCCGTATTTACCAAACAATTCATTTACCAAATAACGACTAGCTTGAGCAAGGTTTTTCTTCGAATACGCTTCTTTAAATAAGCTTGACAAATAAGCAGCATTCTCACCCTCTCCTAAAATAGAATTTAAATCGTCTAAAACTTCATCAAAGTCTTGTAATTGCATTCGGCCAACCGGACCCTTTTTATCATTATTCCAACTTACTTTTTTACCAAATAAATGAACATGATTAATCTCTTCAAAATCATGATCTTCGGAAGCCATCCAAAAAACTGGAACAAAGTGCTTGTCCTCAAATTGATTATTTAATTTTTGAGCAAGATTTATACAAGAAATTATTTTATAAATAAAATATAAGGGGCCAGTAAACAAGCAAAGCTGGTGACCAGTTGTTACGGTAAAAGTAGTGTCAGCTTCTAAAGCCTCAATATTTGAACTGCTAAGTTTTGACAACTTCAAACCCTCATTTTGAATCAACAAAGATTTTACTAGAGTATTTCTGTCAATTTTTTGATTTGATTTTTCTAAAATTTGACTAGAAAAATTATCTAAATCAGGAAACCTATTGTAAAACGGCTGTATTTTTTGATCTTGATTTAAGTAATCAGACAGCAATGGACTAAACCGACCTAAAGAATCTAAATTTAGTTTATGTACCTCCATTACTAATCTATTGTAACTATTTCTCCATAAAGATCATAATGGTCAGCTGAAACAACCCGAACCTGTGAAAAATCACCGATTCTTACGTATGTGTCTTGCGCCTTAACCAAAACCTCATTATCGACATCAGGAGAGTCAAACTCCGTACGACCTATAAAATATTCTCCTTCTTTTCTATCAAATAATACCTTAAAGGTTTTACCTATTTTTTCTTGGTTACTATCAAAAGAAATTTGACTTTGAACCTCCATAATATCTTCAGCTCGTTGATGCTTTACCTCTTCAGGGACATCGTCAACCAGCAGATGAGCATGTGTGTTTTCTTCGTGAGAATAAGTAAAAACACCTAAACGATCAAACTTAGTCGTTCTAACCCACTCTTTCATTTCATCAAATTGTTCTTGTGTTTCTCCAGGATAACCAACAATTAAAGAAGTTCTGATTGCCATTCCAGGAACTTTTTCTCTAAACATTTTCAGAAGTTTATCCGTTTTTTGATGGTTAGTTCCTCTTCGCATAGACTTCAAAACTTCGTCGTTAATATGCTGTAATGGAATATCTATATAATTACAAATGTTAGATGTATTCTTAATTACATCTAACACATCTTCAGGAAAACCAGTTGGGAAAGCGTAATGCAAACGAATCCAATCTATTCCGTTCACCTTAGAAAGCTCTGTTAGTAAATCTGCCAACCTTCTTTTACCATATAAATCAAGTCCGTAATATGTAAGGTCTTGAGCTATTAAAATCAGTTCCTTAACCCCATCGTTAGCAAGTTTTGAAGCTTCGATTACTAAATTTTCTATCGCTTTACTCTTGTGCTTACCTCTCATTAGAGGAATAGCACAAAAAGAACAAGGTCTATCGCAACCTTCTGCAATTTTCAAGAAAGCGTAGTGCTTAGGAGTAGTAGTTATTCTCTCTCCTATTAATTCATGCTTATAATCTGCCCCAAGCGCCTGTAAAAGTTTTGGCAAATCCGTTGTTCCAAAAAATTGATCCACATCAGAAATCTCTTTTTCTAAATCATCTTTATATCTTTCAGACAAACAACCTGTGACAAATAACTTTTCAATCTCGCCATTGGACTTACGCCTTGCTTGATCTAGAATAGTATTAATAGATTCTTCTTTAGCATTGTCTATAAAACCACATGTGTTAACAACAATAATATTAGAATCATTTGCTTCCGACTCATGCTCAACAGCAATATCATTAGCAGCTAATTGTCCCATCAATATTTCAGAATCATAGATGTTTTTAGAACACCCTAGAGTAATGACATTGATTTTATTTTTTTTAATAGACTTCGTTCTCACTTCTTAGATTAATTAAAAAAAGAATCTACAAATTCTTCTTTATTAAAAACTTGAAGATCATCCATACCTTCACCAACACCAATATATTTAATTGGAATTTTAAATTGATCGGAAATACCAATAGCAACACCACCCTTAGCAGTTCCATCTAGCTTAGTTAAAGCTAAAGAATTAACCTCTGTAGCTAAGGTAAATTGTTTTGCTTGTTCGATAGCATTCTGACCCGTGGAAGCATCCAAAACCAACATTACATCGTGAGGAGCATCAGAAAATACTTTTTTCATCACGTTTTTAATCTTAGTTAATTCGTTCATTAAATTAACTTTATTATGAAGCCTTCCAGCAGTATCAATAATCACTACATCGGCATTTTTCTTCACTGCTGACTGAAGAGTATCAAATGCGACAGCAGCAGGGTCAGACCCCATGTCTTGCTTAACAATTTCAACACCTACTCTTTCTGCCCATATCACTAGCTGATCAACTGCTGCAGCTCTAAAAGTATCCGCAGCTCCCAGAACTACTTTCTTACCCTGTTGCTTATAGTAATGAGCTAGCTTTCCAATGGTAGTAGTCTTACCTACTCCATTAACACCAACCACCATAATTACATATGGCGTGTTAGGCTGTCGTGAGATGTCATTTGAGATAGTTGATTCGGAAAGAAGTTCTAAAATCTCAGATTTTAAAATTTGACGTAATTCATCAGAATTAAAAAACTTTTCCTTTGCGACCTTTTCTTCTAACTTTTCAATGATTTTTAGAGTAGTCTCCACACCAATATCTGAAGATATTAGAATTTCTTCAATATTATCTAAATCGTTTTCGTCTATAGTAGACTTACCAGCAATGGCACGAGATAGCTTTCCAAAAATATTTTCCTTGGACTTTTCTAACCCTTGATCTAATTTTTGTTTCTTATCTTTTGATAAAAAATTAAAGATACCCATTGTTAAATAATTTTAAATACAAAAAGCCTCTTAAAAAAGAAGCTTTTCATAGTTTATTTTAAATCTAGGTTCTACTTCTTTAAAAAGTCTTCTACCTTATCCTTCAAAACAATTTCTTGTTTGATAGAATAGCTTCCTGACTTACTAGATTTTGTCATTTTAATCACCTTTGTAAAGTTCTTAGAACCTTTCTTTTGTAGTGATGCTACTGTTTTCTTAGCCATAACTAATTAAATTTTAAAGTTACTTAATCTCTTTATGAACAGTCATTTTCTTAAGAATAGGATTGAATTTCTTCAACTCCATTCTGTCAGGTGTGTTCTTCTTGTTTTTGGTCGTAACATATCTAGAGGTTCCAGCCTGACCACTTGTTTTGTGCTCAGTACATTCTAGTATTACTTGTACTCTGTTTCCTTTTTTAGCCATTGCTTTACTTGATTTAATGGGCTGCAAATTTAACCAAACTTATCTTATCCGCAAGCACTATTTTATCTTTTTGCTATCTATCAAAAATAAATGTTGTGCAATCTTAAAGTTTCTAGATGATCCTTTCATCCTTATTTGCTGCCATTCTGAGGTTGGATAAACCCATTTATAAAAATTACCATCCAACCTTACCTTTATAGGCATGTTGAATGATTCTATTGCTTTCCATCTGTAATTTAGCTTTTTATTTCTACCAAATCCGGTGAAATAATATTCAAATACAGGAAGTTTTGAATTATATAAATACTGTTGAAAAATATTATCAAAGTTTTTTCCACTCTTTTGGTTAATATAATTTAAGACATCTCGACCATCTATTGTTTGGTATTTAAAATGATTGGTCATCGTTTTAATTAAGTCGAACCACAAGGAATCGTTTTCAACCAAACTTCTAACTGTATGCATTACCGCACTTCCTTTTGCATACATGTCGCTACTTCCCTTAGAATGAACATCAGGAACCCCTACAATAGGCCTTGCATTGCGAGCCATTGACATCTGATTCTTCACGTACTTAATCATTGCATCGTATCCATAGATACATTCCACATACAAAACTTCAGAATAAGTGCAGAAAGTTTCCTGAATCCACATATCCGATATATCATTAGCAGTTATACTATTGCCCCACCATTCGTGGCCTGTTTCATGAATAATAATATAATCAAAATCTAAGCCAGCAATAAAATCAGTATTTCCTTTATAACCTGGCTTATAATCATTTCCATAAGCAATTCCACTCTGGTGTTCCATGCCTAAATACGGCGTTTCTATTAGAGCATATCCATCGTTAAAAAACGGATAGGGACCCAAATACTCTTCAAAACAACGAAGCATAGGCTTGACTTGCTCAAATTGTTTTCTTGCCTTGTCCTCATTGTAAGACAAAACATAGTAATCTAGAGAAAGAGTATCGGATTGCGAGATGAATTTATCGCCAAAATGGACGTAATCCCCAATATTTACACTAACATCATAATTATTTATCGGATAAGAAACAAACCAATGAAATGTGTTAAAATGCATTGTTGACTTTCTTAAATCATGCAATCTTAGATTTCCGTTAGAAACACAGGTTAAACCATATGGAATTTGACAACTAATAAGCATACTGTCAGGTTCATCAGATTGATGGTCTTTATTTGGCCACCAAGAACTTGCACCTAAGCCCTGGCAAGAAACTCCAATCCAGTCTTTATCATTCTTGTCTTTCTTCCAAGAAAACCCACCATCCCAAGGAGCATTAATTGCTTCTCTAGGATAACCGTCGTAAAAAACAGTTATGAATGCTTGTGTATTTAGCTCAATTGTATCCTTAAAGTCAACAAAAACAGCATTAAACTCTCTTGTAAAGTCTAACTCTTTTTCTTTATAAATAATTTGAGAAATATTCATATTTTCAAATAAGTCAATTTGAAAAATCTGAAACGACTCTAAGGCATTAAAATGGATTTCGGTATATCCTTTAATAAACTTTTCTTCAGGATCGACATTTATATCTAAATGATAATAAGTTATATCATAACAACTTCTTAGAGGAGAAAGATAACCTCTTAAACTATCACTTCTTCCAAATTCTTGAGCCACTAAAGAAGAAGATATAAAAAGAAATACATAAAAAACAAAAATTCTCATATTGCTATTTCAAAAAAAAAGTTGCTACCTCAAGAGGAAACAACTTTAATATTAATATATTGTGGTTAACGTTATATTAAAACATTCTCGTTAGCTAACGCTTGTTTTAATACAGCAGTTATTCCTTTCTTATCGATAGTTCTTAGTGCGTTTGTAGAAACTTTCAAAGTAATCCACTCACCTGATTCAGGGATAAAAAACTTTTTAGTTTGTAGGTTTGGGTAAAACTTACGTCTCGTTCTTCTTTTAGAGTGAGAAACGTTGTTTCCAACCATTACTTTTTTACCTGTTAAATCGCAAATTCTAGCCATTTTATGCTTATGTTTTAAATAAATTGGGTTGCAAATATAGAATAAATTATAACTATATCAATCAAGTGAAGGTAAATTTTCTAGTATGGAATTTAAATAGCGAATACTATCTAGTGAAACACGCGAAACATTAGTCACCCTATCACTATTATATTGTTTTGTAAAAGCATGAACACCACTTGGAGTAGCAATTGCATAGCAAATTGTACCAACAGGCAATTCATTAGTAGCGCCAGTCGGACCAGCAATTCCCGAAGTAGAAATAGAATAGTCTGAACCAAACATTTTCCTACTCTCGACCGCCATTGCAGAAACCACTTGTTCGCTTACAACACCAAATTCTTTAATGATATCAGAATCTACATTCAACACATTAATTTTAATATCTTCAGAATATGCAATTAAAGAACCTTTAAAGCAAGATGATGAGCCAGCGATGGAAGTTGTCAGCTTAGCTATATTTCCCCCAGTACAACTTTCCGCTGTGCTAAAAGACTTTCCTTTCTTTTTAAGAAGCATAACCAACATCTCCTCATCTAAATGAGTTTGATAATCGGAATAATAGGATCCAACTATTTCTTTTAAAGAGTCAATGTTTTGTTCTATTAAATGAGTTAATCCAAGACGATCAGCTCCTCTAGCAGTAAACCTCAACTTAAGACAACTTCTAGATGGCAAATAAGCTAGCTTAATGTCTTTAGGTAAAGAATTCTCCCAAGAAGATATCATTTCAGCCAAATGAGACTCAACAATACCACGTAAAAAAATAGTTTTATGAATTATCTCACCCAATACTTTTTGCTCTTTTATTAAAAGCAAGGCATCTTTCATTATTTGCCTCATTTCCGATGGCACACCAGGCATAGAAACAATAATTTTACCATCATGTTCAAACCACATAGCTGGAGCAGTACCAAATTTGTTCTTAATGATCTTACATTTAGAAGGCACTAAAGCCTGAGCTTTTGTTAAATCATTTGCTACCCTACCCCTTTCTTTAAAAAAAGCAAGAATATGTTTTAACACAGAATCATCTAAAATAAGCTTATCACCAAAAAAATCAGACAATGTTTTTTTAGTAATGTCGTCATTAGTAGGACCTAAACCCCCTGTTAAAAACACTATATCAACCTCTGCTAAAGATGCGGTCAAGCTAGAAATGATATGATCTTTAGTATCTGAAACAGAAGTAATCTGCCTTACCATAATACCATTTTCCTCTAAAAAATTGGCCATCCATGCAGAATTAGTATCTACAATCTGGCCAATTAAAATTTCATCTCCAATGGTGATTAAATCTGATGTCATAAAAGTGCAGCAAAAGCTGCTTGTTAAATTAATAAATCACGAATGATTTTTCTTGAGCCTTTTCATTATCATCAATATCAGCAACAGTGAAAGATAATTTATACTGGCCAGGCTCTACATCAGGAAAAGGTAAACTAACCACAACAGTATCGGAAAAATCTGTGCCAGTAACATCAAAATCTCTCTCGTAAAACCAAGGTGCAAGCGCAAGTCTAGCATCAGGAAAATCATCTAAAATAGTTAATCGAAATTTAGAAAGTCCGTTATCATCACTTATAGAATACACAACTTCCAAAACCGCTCCCTGCTGACTCATAACAGAATCTTGAACAAGACTTAAACTACTAATTACTGGTGGATCTGATTCTTTTTCACCACATGCTGAAACTAAAACAGTTACAGCTAAAACAATTTTCAAAAACATTTTCATAATAAATTATTTATTTAAAGATTAGTACTAACTCATTAAGAGTAAGGCTTTTTTGGGAACCATCTACCATATTTTTCAAGGTATAAATTTCTGATTCAATTTCTTTTTCACCAACCATCAAAACGAATTTAACATTCTTGCTGTCAGCATATTGCAATTGTTTTTTAAGTTTTGCAGCTGATGGATATAATTCTGCACTCACAGCGTTCTCCCTCAACTTTTTTAACAATTTCAAACAATGTAGCCCTTCGTTTTCTCCAAAATTAACAAGCATTAGTTCCACACTTGAAGAAATATTTTCAGGGAACAATTCTAATTCTTCTAAAACGATACATATTCTATCAAAACCAAAGGAAATACCTACTCCAGAGACATCATTTAGGCCAAAGACTCCAGTTAAATTATCATATCTACCTCCACCACCAATACTTCCTAACTCTATCTCATTGGTTTTAACTTCAAAGATTGCTCCGGTATAATAGTCCAAACCTCTTGCTAAATTTATATTTATGGACAATTTAGCAGTTCTCAATCCTAAATCTTTTATACAATCGCAAACAAATATAATTTCTTTTAACCCCTGCAATCCTACTTCCGAATCTTTGAGAAAGTCGTTTAATAGATTAATTTTATCTTCATTACTTCCATTAAACAAGAACAAAGGCTCTAACTTTTCGATTGCTTCATTAGAAATTCCTTTAGCAGTCAATTCTAATTTTACTTTTTCTACACCTATCTTGTCTAATTTATCAAGAGAAACGGTAATATCTATCAGCCTGTCTTGCTCTCCAATAACTTCAGCAATCCCACTTAAAATTTTTCTATTATTGAATTCTATTTCAAAATCCTTAAGACCTAAATCTGAAAAAACAGCATCATATAGCTGTATCAATTCTACCTCACATAACAATGAATCTGTACCAACAACATCAGCATCACACTGAACAAACTCTCTAAACCTACCTTTTTGTGGTCTATCTGCCCTCCATACAGGCTGGCATTGGTATCTTTTAAAAGGAAAAGTGATTTCGTTTCTATGCTGAACTACATATCTTGCAAAAGGAACAGTTAAATCGTATCGAAGCGCTTTTTCTGAAATTTTGGGAGTAATAGATTTAGAAGTCAATTCGTCCTCCATATTAACTTTTGACAAAAAGTCTCCAGAATTCAAAACTTTAAATATCAGACGGTCACCTTCATCACCATATTTACCTGTTAAAGTAGCGATATTCTCCATCGCAGGGGTTTCTATTGGCGAAAATCCATATTTTTTGAAATTTGTTTCTATACACGAAAGAACAAACTTTCTTTTAATCATTACATGTGTAGAAAAATCTCTGGTTCCCTTTGGTGTGTTAGCTTTATTTGACATTATTTAATTGATCTCAACGTTATACAAATATCTAAAAAACTAAGCTATCAAACAGGCTCAAATTAATAAAAATCAAAAAAAAATAAGCTAACATGTATAGTGTAATGACTTTTTTAAGATATTTGCACCATTATTAATCATATTTAAAAACAAAAAATTATGAAAAAAATGCTTTTCACAGCTGCATTTGCTTTAATCGGATTTATGGCATCAGCACAATTTATGGTAACGATGGATATTCCTCTCAAAAACTTTGACACGGATAACTTCGAAAATTACACTAAAACTATTGGTGTAGGTTACTCAATTAATGACACTTATACTGTGGGTATTAAAGACATTGGTATTGAAGATGGTATACGATTATTTGGACGTTACAATTTTAACGAGTCAATTTATGCAGCTGCGACAATCTTAACTAAAACACCAGAAGGTTTTGAAATGTTAGATTTTGTGACTGTAGAAGTGGGCTATTCATATAATGTTTACAATGCATTCTTTGTAGAGCCATCTTTACTTACAGCTTTATCTCCTCCTGAAGGATATGAGAGAGATCTTCAATTAAACTTAGGTCTTGCTTACAGATTCTAATTAAACACCATTAATTATATAGAAAACGCATCTCTTAATTGATATGCGTTTTTTTATTTCCTTATTTAAGATTTAAACT
>TARA_B110000908_G_scaffold74073_1_pt1 | contig 30459 bp, 23 predicted proteins | sample TARA_B110000908 | Tara Oceans TARA_B110000908 (sample SAMEA4398067) | marine metagenome | biome: Polar Biome; feature: [DCM] deep chlorophyll maximum layer (ENVO:01000326); material: water (ENVO:00002006), including particulate matter (ENVO:01000060) such as... | depth 36 m
GGACGATATGCAATAGCAAAACCACCTTCAGGCTGATCAAAGTTATCTACTTCAAAGTTCATGTAACCAAAACCTTGAACGTAACAACCAGAACCAACTAGAATACCGTTAGTCTTTTCCCAACCTTTTTTCTTCTGAATTACTGTAGCATATTGACCAGCAGTTGAAGTCATTGAACAATCATCTGGGAGCATGATTGGTTCGTCAACGTAATAAGAACCTGGACCTACCGAGATATGTACGGCATTGTTAAGGTCGTTACGATCGTATGATCCGCCAGCTTTTTGTAATGCTAATTGCTCAGCGCGCTTTAGAGTACGTACTGGCTGTAAAATACTACCTGAGTACTTGTCGTCACCATCTGATGCAACGTGTACTTTAAGAGATTTTTCTGTCTTCCTAGAAACTTCGTCATATAGTTGACGATAAGTCATTTTCTCAGTATCACCAGTCTGGACATTCTTCAGAGCAAAGTAACTATCTTCATCAAGCATTGGCTCGAAGACTTTAGTAAGCTCCATGTCGAAGTCAACAAGATCTGATTCGATGATAGTAGAATTAGCAATCTCTGATTCTGATATATCAGAATTTTGTATAGTTGATCTTTGCTGTACTAGATCATCAGAAGTAGAACTTCCTATCGATATGTTAGTAGCAACAACCTGATCCATTGCACCAGTTAAGGTTGCATTTTCTAATATTGGATTAGTGAATGTGTTATCAGTACCTGTACCATTCGAGAAATCCGAATTAGTAATATTAGTATTGTTTGCAGTGCTATCATTAAGCGCAGAAGATGTGATAGTAACGTTATTAGCAGTTGTATCAATAATTGATGAATTGCTAATAAGTGTGTCCCAAATAAATCCATTTGAGAATCGTGAATTAGTAATATCAACATCATCTAAATCTGTATTGATGATAGTTGAATTAGAAATAGCAACATCGAAGATCTCGGTATTACCTGAGATAATAGTAGATCTGATTGTGCCATTAGAAAAATCAGTCGTAACAATTGTTGAGTTAGAGATAAACGCATCTTCAAGAATTAGTTCATCAATCTCGATATTTGTAAGGATAAGACCGTTTGCAGTACCTTGATCGATCGTTACGTTATTATAGAACGAATCATCAATGGTAGAATTTGTAAACGTATCGTTGTTACCGGTGGAGTTGTTTAATGCTCCAAAATCTACAATGGTATTTGTGAATACGTTATTATTGCCAGTTCCATCTGAAAAATCAGAACTTAATATTGTAACGTTTGCCACTTCAGTAGCAATCATCGTTCCGCCAACTATATCAGAACTAGTAATATCAGAATCGTCGATAAGACCGTTATTGAATGTGTTGCGGTTCATGACGTTGTCTTCGATGGTAGAATTGAATATTCTAACACCCGAGATATTGCCACCAGTAATGGTTATTCTATCAAAAACTTCGTACTGTATTGCAGCTACTAGTTCTTTTCTAGTTATGTTTTTAGTACCGTCATCACCTTGGATAAGGTTAACGATAACAAAAAGGTCTTCAGAGCGAGTATTGGCACCTTTAATTGGACCTAATTCTGAAATCTTTGACATTCGATGATACCCTTATGTGTTTAGCCCGTTGTTTACTTTATTTATAAAATCTGTTATGCAAGGAGGATCATTGCAGAACAAATAGATCCTGTTCTTTCGTTTATTTATATGGTTTAATAAACTTTAAAATTTGTTCTTGATTTAAAACATAAACTAACATAGAGGTTCTTCCACTGTTCTGGGCCTTTAATAACCTGTGTCTTCCGTCTATCATCCGATAAGGTTTGCCGTCTGGATTATCCATGTTTTTAACCACTACACCCGGAAGACTAAGCTTCGCGTTGAGATATCGAGCATCTTCTTTTTTGATTGAGGTGGTTGGTTTGTGTCCTACATCTTTTATCATCACTGGCTGAGGCGTTAATCGTTTATAGTAAACCCAACTATAAACATCAGCGCAATCTATTATTGTATCTATATCTAGCACTGCCCATTCATCTTCCATCACGTGTATCATCTTATAGAGAATCCAAAACTAAGTCTATCTGTTTCGCTACCTACACAATGCCAAAATAAAGGATCGGTATCTGTAGCGTCGAATAAACGAACTGTAAGACCTTCGTCGTCGTAATCCGTAATTATGTTATCGTCTTTAATGTATCTAAAGAAAGATTTACAAGCTTCTTTAGTCCAAGTTAAATAAAGGCGTTGGCATGGAAAGTTGCTGTTAGTATGCCAACCCATATAACCTGTGGGAGGATAGTGAAAGAATCCACTAGCCATTACTGTTTTGTTTGGAAATAACTTTTGTATAAGGTGAGTTATTTTTTGTGTAACACCTAACTTTTCAAAGCTGACCATATTAGTTTCATCACTAATTATATTATTGTTAGAACTGAGACTTTCTTTAGTTAAATACACCGCCCAGTTCTCTACTTTTTTAGTTCCTTCTACACGACTATGTAATAGTATTTCGTGGAAGTTCTTTTTAATTATTTTTTCAGCTTTTTGTTTGGTTTCATCGGGAAGATCAAACCGAATACTCACGATAGCGCGTCCTGATACTTTTCAATATAATCTACCAGAAGCATAGATGGAATGATTTCATATGATGTTTGATAATTAACTGCCTTAGACCAATTAATAGTTTCGGGCATATTTCTTAATGCTTTTTTATCTTTTTCAATATTAGTAACTACTAATGTTTCACCTTGAGCCATTGCCCTAAGCTGTACGGCATCTAGTTCTGATAGACACTGTCCTCGCGCTGCTTTCATTTCAGTAAGCATAAAACTGTTAATTAATTCTTGATCAAGTCTAACACCTGTTGGATTGCTAATATCATCAAACTCGCAACGATCAGGAAACGCAGTTAGTGCGCGCTCTTCGATACTAGAGTTTTCGTCGATAAGATCATGTGAAAATGTTACTGATGTAGCGGGAATAATACCGGCAGAACGCAATTCATCAACACTTTTATCAGATACCGTAAAGACAACCTTTGCTGTGCCAGTCGGGTAATTAAAAAATATAGTTTTCATTTGTTCTCCTTAGTACAGCAAAACTGCGGTTATATAGGTTGGATCTATCAAAGAAATACCAAAGCTTTGGCTGGTATTGTTATCATTGCCACCAAAGTGGTTGGCGATGTTCATCTTGCGGGTTGCGTTAATTCGAAACCCAGCGTCAACTCGACTGGAAGGCGGTACGAATGTATTATAAATGCTGAGCTTGCCATCATTAGTCGCGGGCCGGTCACCAAAGCCTTGAGATGTAATGCCTTGGTCAGCATTTCCTAGTATGACCGTATACAGACCGTTGCCGGTCCGCAACCCCGCATCAATTACAATTGAATAAGTACCTGTTGCAGTCTTTGTCAATGACAAACCAGAGCTGCTAATGACTGCACCAGAGTTTCCGTTAAAAGCTATAAAGCCTTTAACTAGTTGTGTGAGGCCAGTTAATTGTGAACCGTCACCAGTAAATTTATTAGCGTCAATTGTCCCAGTAGCAGTAACAGTGGTGCAGTCAATATCGTCTGCATCTATATCGCCAAATTCTACATTGGATGTTGTTGATACTGATTGTCCGATTGAAATATCACCAGTTGAAGTACTATATGTAACGCCAGTACCACCAGTTAGGGCTAACTTTACGCGGGTATCAGTATAATAAAGATTAGTACCTTCGGTTAATCCACCAGTATTATGGTTAGTAAGAGAACTAACAGTACCGTTTACGTTACCGGTAAAGGTCGCGGGAATACTAGATGATGGACCACCGTTTTCAAATACCTTGCCACCTGATGGGCTGTAAACGTCACCGGTAAAATCACCAGCAAAAGTTCCCGTAAATGCTCCATTAGCTGATACGAATGTTGCAGTGTTTGCAGTAAGTACTCCGGGAATTGTAAGATCAGTACCGATTTGAATATCAGTAGATGTAATGATACTTGGGACTGTTAATACACCAGTAGGCGATAACAAAAATTGCCCGCCAACACCGTATTGTATTCCGAAATTAGCATCTACTGAATTGTCCATGCCGATATCCCAGGATTTTGTTCCATTGGTATATCGTGTAAGAGCACCAGAAGGGCCATACGTAAATGTTGCTGCAGTCTTTGTTAAACCCGGCGTAATGTTTATTGCCGAAGATATATCAATGTCTGCACCACCAGTCTTCGATTCAAACGAATCGGTCTTTAGTGTAGTTTCAGCAACAAGTTGCGCTGCAGTAAAAGTGCCGGTAATAGTTGCACTGCCTACAGTGCTGTCACCAATAACCGAAGCAGTTACAGCCGAATCCCGTGTTATTTCTACTAGCGCATTAGTTTTATCAAACCAATTTTGAAATGTCTGGGAGGTGTTTATATTTAATATGTCTGGTTTAGCCATTTAATTGTTCTCGATTTTATCTAAGCGGGCATTGATTGATGCAAAGCACTCTTTTACGTTAGCAAGCTCTTTGGTCAAGTAATCGACTTTTCGATAAAGCGCCCTTTCTGACTTATATTTATTAAGAGCAACCACATCAGTATTTATGACTTGATTACTATTAGTATCTCGTGCTAGTGCAGTTATCATGTTAATGCAATCCCTCTGTAATCTTTGACAAACGGTGCATTATGTATACTGTCTGCAATCAAGTCAATTCTGATTGCAAACTTTCTGTATCCTACAAAGACGCCCGAAGTTGAAGTATAAGCTAGCACACCACCTGATTTATTTGCGGCGGCCACCTGGTATCTAAACTCTTTATAATCTGATAAGTTAGAAGATGATGAATAAGTATTCGTACCTTCTGTCATTTCTAATTCAATCCAATCAACCGTATCGGCTGCCGAACTGTCTTGAGCATGTTGTGGTCTAATATAAACTTTAATGTCTGTGCCATTTGGTCTGTATCCAGTAAGATACAAGTTTAAGTCTTCAGCATCTAAGTCTTCAGCCAACTCAACAGTCTTGGAAATATATTTAGCAGTTGTAGCAGGTGTATCTGTTACTTTAAACTGATATGCTAATAAAGTACTAATCTCAAGATCAACAACCGGTGTTGAAGTAACGTTAGAAGCGTTGGTCATACCTACATTAATACGGAACGGCTTTGGATTAGCAAAGTTATTCGACTTGCTGTAAATAACTACACCTTTTTGATTGAAGAAGTTATTATCACCGAACTTCAAAGGCATACTGTATGCACTAACAACATTAGCAGGATCTGTAAAGATACCTGTAATAGAAGTTGTTGTTACAGAGTCATTTGCTTTTTGCACTAATGGCTGTATGTAACTTAAGTTAATATTATCAACAGTTCCGATTGTACCTTCTGTCCCACTTGTAAATCCTGTAACAACGTCGGCAGCTACAAACTTCTTAGCCAGTGTCGCTGAGCTTTGTTTGATATGAAGTTCTGAAGCTGTATACTTATTGTAATGTGATGCAGTACCAGCAAGAATTGGAATACCTGATGCGTTAGCCCCATTAAATGCTGCTGGCTTATCAGTAGTCATTTGAGTTGCACTATCAACAGTAGCAATTCTAAATATATCAGAAACACCGCTGACTGCATTAATAAGAATATAATCACCAGCAGTATACAAGGCAGTAAAGTCATTAGCTGACTGAGTAACAACATTTGTACCTGAAACCATACTTACTGTATTAGCGCCGGGCAATTGCTTGTAAATAAATTCACCAGCAGTAAATCTTCCATTCCAATCACTTAGTGTAAAGAATTCGTGATCATCATTTGTAAGTGTTATTGTACCGGTTGCAGCGTTGAAATCATGACGGTATAAGTTGAACTTAATATCTTCGTCTTGTACTGAATGCCAAGCTCTGTTGTTTGTAGAGGTGAATAGAACTCCATCACCCCAATCCATAACAACTGCTTGACCTTGAGTAGAACCAGCAGTAAGATCGTTACCACCAACTTTAGATGTAAAGATTAAATAGTTAGGATCATTAGCATCGGGTTGAACAACAATTGCATATTCTTTATCAACATCCATTCTAACCGGAGCTTCGAATGTAACCTCAGTTACATTACTTGCATCGTCTGATATTGCTACATCAGTAGGTTTAATATGTGTCTTGGAGAATGGCAAGATAATAGATGAAGGATAACCATTAATTACTTCTCTCAAAGTAATTGTAGCACCGTTAATATCACTCTTTCTTTTAAAGAATAGATCAACTTTAGAGATAAACACTGAATTAGATCCACGGCCCATTCCTGATTTAATAAAGAATGTTTGTGCTAACGGATCGCCACGAGCTGTGACTGATGTTACCCTTGCTGCTAAGTTTCTAGATGTTGCTGTTTCTTCAACACCAAATTCTGGCATTCTAGTAGAAAGTGTTGTCTTGCTTTGAGTAATATTATAAGCGTGATATGTAATCTGTCCTTTAGAAGTAGCAGCTGAATCAATGTTTCCGTAACTATCGACATCTACTACTGTTAACAATCTATCACCAACAAAGAATTGACCTTGTGGAATTGTAAATATTGCTCTCAGAATACCGCTATCATCAGTTGTTACTGCAGCTCCTTTAATTCCATATGATTGTACATCTCTTGCATCATCGGCAGCAGTTCCTGGATTAACCTGTGCGTTAACATCAACACCATCAAAGAAGAAGTAATGTTGTGTACCCGGACGTAATCCCGATACAAAGACTTTAATATCTCTTGATCTCATGAATGGTCTGAAAGCTACGTTAGTAACAAAGTCGCCAACCGCATCCAGTGCTCCATCGTTTACTGTAAGATTTGAAATTACTCCTGCCTGTGACCGAGGTGTAGTAGTAGTTGTGGTTCTGCCATTTCTAGTAGAACTAGAAGCTCCGTCTACGACTGGACCATTCCAATTAACACCAGTTTGTGGCCAAACCTCTTGTAAGTCTTGGAATACAGAAGCAATATCAATTACTGCTGGTACTGGATTTTGAACTGTATCATGAGCCATATCATGGCTTGGTGAAATTTGGCAGTTACCGTCATACTTCCAGAAGTTGGATACACAATTTCTAAAGTTTGTTGCATAAGGCTGACCGAGCAACTTAGTATTAGCATTTCTACTCAGCGTACCGACTTCAGCATTTAATATTGAAGGAAAGATAGATGCACCGGTAGAACTTTCATATTTTAGATCTAACGGGAAAGTATTAAGTGCGGGAGTAAGAATTCTCTTATCAAAGTGGAATGCAGCTTTAAAGCTAGGATCATTTAAATCAGCAAGCTCTGAATCATTCATTGGATCTACAATATAACCATTCTTAAATCTTGATAATCCATTTTCATCTAATATTAACAGATTTTCTGAACTCTGTTCAAGCTGATTTAAACTGATGTAATATTCAAGACCTTCAATTCTGCGTTCAATCTTTTCGATATCTCGCATGGTATAGTTTTTAGTACCATGATTTGTTACTTGGATTGCACATGAGAACTTACCTTGTTCGGAAGCTTCTTTCTGTGACAACGCAGGATAACCAGGAATAAAGATTTGTGCAATTATAAGTTGATCTTGTGTAACTTTGGGAGTAACAGGATTCGCATCCTCTTCACCTTTAATTAACTGGGGTTGTCCATATGAATCAAACGTTATGGCATCAACTCGTGCTAAGTAACTCTCAACATCTGAAGTGATTGCCGCGCCTAAGGCTGGAATTAAATATGAATTACTAAAGGTTTTATTATAACCACCGACAGGGTTTGTAATAAGACCAGCTGCTCCGATCGATAGATCAGTATAATCAACTGCGACATCTTTATCAACATGTGGTCTAAAGTCAAAACAATTTCTTAAGCTCAAAAGCTGACCTTGATTTGAAGTATAAGTTATGAGATCGTGTGATCTAATCTTTCCAGACGGCAACGTTGCAGTAGTATCATCAATTGGGTAACTGTTAATATTAAAGAAATAATCGTCAGTAGCATTAACACTGAATGCGCCTAACTGAACAACAAGCTGCTGGCCATTAGATGGTTGTGGGCGACCTTGGATATATTCCATATATGATATATCATAATAGTGGTCGTTTTGATTTGTGTTAAGCTTAAAGCTATCTGTATAATCTACGCCACCAGGACCTGTGCTAACACTAATAATCTTTAATACATCAGGGAAGCCTAAACTGAATTTAGTATTTGCTGTAGCATACGCTACTTTAACGTATGGTTCTACATAAACTTTAGCATTTGGATTAGCATCTAAAAGTCTTCTATTGTAATAGATGTTAACTACTGCGTTAGCACCCGAACCAATAGTAACTGTTAACACAGAATTGTTTAGAGATTTTACAACCGATAGAACCGGGAATACAGTATTCGTATCATCGACTACGAGAATATCACTTTGATCTAATGCAAAATCTTCTACACCTGGAGCAGCAGTAATAGTAATTACATTTGTTGCATGCTGAGTTTGTTTCAATGTTCTAACAGGAACGATTATATCGTCGAATTGTTTAATGTAAGGTGTACCAGTATCGAATATCACTGGACCTTTATTAAGCTCTTTAACTTTTCCGTTAGCTGCTACAGTAATATCACCACCCGTACCTGCAACCTTAACAACTTCGCTGAAGTTACTTGCGCCGGTCATTTTAACGCCGAATAAGTAGATTCTAGTTGGTGTGAGGTTTCTTACGTATGCTTCGCCAATTTTACCATTGACTGAGTTTCGTAGATCTACTGTACCAAAGTTAATATCAACTGTACCATTAATAGATACGACATCTAAATAAGAACCGTAATCCATAGATGTTGCTTGGTTTTGTTGGATAGAAGTGTTAGCAATATCATCGATTGTAAAATCTAGTTTACCGACATTTTCTACACGATATCCTTTAATATATGCTGTGCCTTTTCCAACAAGAGCAGTTAAATCATTACCGCGGCGATCCATATCAACTTTAAAGCTGTCAAGAATATAGTTACCAGACTCTTCGTATGTTCTTTTAGCCAGTTCTTCTGCAATAGAATTAAACTGAGTAACATCTCGCAACATTACTTCTGATCCGTTTTGATAACGAATTAGTGTAAAGAACGCAGGATCAACATCTGCCAGTTCAGTAGCTTTAACTACAAGCGTTGGCACCATTTTAAGTCTGTCTGAACCCGGTGCATTCTCGTTATTTGAACCGTTGGCATTATCGTATAGGCTGTTATCTTGTAATGAATTAACCAAGCTTTCAGTTACATCGTAACCAACAGAAAGATCGTTAGGAACGTCGCTATATTTAGAAACAACTAACGTTTGATCTGATGTGAATAGGAAATGTCCTTTTTGGAATACTACACCAGCAGATGCTCTTATGCCATATGCTTTTCCAACTGGATTTGATTGTAATGTAACGTTGATCGTCCATTCATCGCCAGCCCCTGCCCCACCTTCTTGAAGTGATGGGACTAAAACAGATCCGTTATAAACAAACTTAGTAATTACTAACGCTTCACCATTAGCAAATTGCTGAACGCCACCAACTGTATTCAAGTAGTTGATAAAGAATGTGTTAAGATCGGGTGGTCGAGTTTCGAATCCACGAGCTGTAGTAATAATATTGGCTTTTAAACCAGCAGCATTAGATACCTCGAATACAACATCAACCTCGACAAGCACACCATTAACAGTCGCAGTGCTCGGCCCAGGCTCGAATGATGAAACATCAAACTCTGCCTTATCTGTGAGCTTGACGAATTCCAAACCGTTGAGATTCGTAAAGTTACAACCTTTGATAATAGTACCTTCTTGGTAAATATTATCTCCGAATTGTTCTACTTGATTTTGAAGTATAGTTTGAAGTTGTGTCAGCTCGCGTGCTTGCACAGCGTAAGCCGGCTTAAACAGAATTTTGTAAAACTGTTTTTCGACATCAAAGTCATCAAAATATGGTGCGATATTTAAATTTGTGTTAATAGGCATCTATTTTAGTTTCCTTAAAATTCTAAGACCAACTTATATTCTTCTCGTGAGCTTTCTTCTCTAATTAAAGGAAAGAAGTCTTCCATAAAGTATACGGTTCCGGATCTTTGAGTATATCTCGATTCAATAACGTTATTGGCTACTGGTGTATTTATTGGTATTAACTGTCCTGTCGAATTGACAAGATCTTTTGTATAATCTAGTGCTAAATCGTTATTAGCCGAATTAACTTGTGGTCCCATGTAATTACAAAGGAAAACACTATTACTTGATTCATCTATTTCATGAACTCTAGCACTAAACGTAGTGTTTAGGTTTACATCTTGTTGTATAACAATGCCATCAACCTCGAGACTTAAATAGCCGTCTGTGATAATCTGTATTCTATTATCAAAAACGTCAGGTGAGGTTACGTCACCATTTGCTGCTTCTGTAAATACTGGACTTTTGACAAGACCAATACATGAATAGCTATTAGTTTTACCAATTTTATTATTATCAGTTTCAGTAATATAAGAATAAAGTAATACGTGTGTACACTGCATCTCATCAATTAAATTAAAGTTATGTCCACCAACCGGTGAAAGAATAGGTCTCAAGGCTGCTCGTACATCAGTAGAAGCAGTCTCATCTGGATCAAAATCAAACGGAGTATCTAAAACAGTAGCGGTAATGCTATTATAGTTTTTACCAGTTTCTAGAAGCTCAATGTTAGTGATTCTACCATTAACAACTCTTGGGATTGCAACAGCACCTGTGCCGTCACCTATAATTTCCACAGTTGGTAAGATCTTGAAAGTAGAGTTAATAATAATTGCATCTGCTACAGGATCACCAATTACTTTAACCGTTCCTCGGTCAGCTGAAGAATCCCAAGTATAAGTATCAATTACATAAGTATGTGCAACATTACTAGGAGTATTACAGTAAATAGTCATACCAGAATAATAGTTATTTATCACGCTAAGCTCAGACGACCTTAAAAGCAATGTATTATCGTTAGCATTGCCATTGATAATACCAAGATCTAATGTAGGGTATCCAGCATTATCGATATAGTTAGTCACATAGATATCACTTACTTCTGAACCAGTTATAACATTGTTTGCATCTTGTGCAAGATCTGGATTAATATCAAACAGACCTAAAAGAGGAATATAACCAGTAGCATTGTAAGCTTCAAATTGTTGTTCGGTCAAGTAGTACATGAATTTCCAAACATAACCGTCTGGCATTCTGTAAATTTGATTTTCAGTTTCTGGATTGTAATTTGGCGGTACCGTTGATACGGCATCATTATTATTAGACAAGCATTTATAAACTCTGTAATCACCAGAGTCATTGTTTGTAGGACCTACTACAGAATAAAAGTTTTTATCTTCTAAACTAGTGAGATCGTCGTATTGTGTATACAACGCATCTTTCTGCCAAGGATAATACTTTATCATAAACTTAACGTCAGCAGGAAAAACTTGCTTTCCAAAAAGAATACCTTCTGAAAAGGTATTTTTGCTCTGCAACGAGTTGACTGCAGCCAGCCGGTTCAATTCACCAGTGACTGTTGACGAAATCATAAAGTAATAACTACCCGCCAGAATATCAGCGTAAAACTGTCTGGTCACGTCGTTTTTCAATTTTGTTGTTAGTATTTCTGCCATTTCACTTAACCTTAGCTTTTGTAATATTTATAATCATTTTCAGCCTCTTCTACGGATGCGGGTGCGTGGATAAGAGATACCCGAGTTTGGCCGCGGTCTGAAGTTCTTTTGTGGAAAAGTACTTCCCTTAACTTCTCTTTGATTAATCCATCGTAACAATTTGTTAGGCCCACCTTGCAAACTATTTCGATCCATAGGATCATCCGTTCCAGTGTCTGCCATTTGACCATCACTAGCATTATTTATTAACCAAGCTTGTGCCTCGCTCTGAGTCATATTAGGCCATGATTCTGCAAGACAAGCAAGTACACCAGCAACTTGGGGTGATGCCATGCTCGTTCCACTATACTTACCTATGTAAGAACCCGTACGCCGAGGATCAACACTTCGAGTTGAGGCCTTGGTGGTGCCGAAAGCATCCCAGTTTAAGCTGCTTTGTATATAATTACCAGCAGCATAGATATCTACCTGACTTCCACAATTGCTGAAGTTGGCTTTGTCTTCGTTAACGTCATATGAAGCGGCACCAACATTAATAACTGGAGCATATCCAGCTCCAGACAAAGTTCCTCTATGCGAACTCAAGATCAAATTCGAACCGTTATAAGTCATGTGATATTCGTTATTATAGTCTTGATCTGCGGCGTTTACTGTTTTCCAAGAAGAATTGCCTGCTGCAGCTACAATAATAATACCATCATCAATAGCATCTTGTTGATCTGCTTGTCTAGATGTAGTGTAATAAGGAATTGTCATTTTTAAGTTTGATAGCGGGCAATAAAACCCTCGGGCTTGTAATTCTGCTTGAGTTAATTCTCGGGCTGGATTAAAATCTGCTCCACGGTATGATACTCTGGTTGGGGCACTGGTTACATAGCCCGCGTCAGTGTTTGAAGTTTTTATAGACGAACCATAACTGTTATTTGTAATGGTTGGATTGCGTCTTCCAGTTACTGGATTGATTGGCTTGGTGTTGTGCCACTGCCTTATGTAGTCCCACATGAAGCTGCTAGATAAGGTATTGGGGTTAGAGCCATAGGGACTTATGTTATAAACATTGGCGTCTCTAGCCCACCCCTGAGAGTTACCAGCGACGGTTCCAGCACAATGCGCACCGTGATCGTTGTCAGACCAGTCAGTAGCAGACGAATATGAACCACTACGATCGTACACGTATGTTCCATTGCTTAAGCCAGTTACGGCATTTGTTAAGGAAAACCAATTAAATTGTATTAATCTCGATCCTCCAGTGCCGTCACTATTAACTGCCATTTCTGGGTGAAGAGGATCAACATGACCATCAACAATAACAACATCAACATTTTTACCAGATGAAGTTACAGTTACATCGTCTACAACAAGCGATGTACCATTATTACCCCAATTGCTTCTATTTGAAGTTTCTGTGTGTCTTAGCAAACCCCAGTTAACGTCTGCGGAATCCGTATTAAAATCCTTGGCAAACTGTCCATTATTTACAGACCATCCCGCAGGCTCTGTTAACAACCCATGAAGTTCTTCTAACTCAACATCCCAAACACGATCATCAGATTTAATAAGTTCTACTTCGTCTTCGTCTAACATGTAATGTGTGTTACGACTAATTAATCTTCTGTTAGTTAATTCTACAGCTCTATCTGGAATGAACAGGTTACCGCCAGGCGTTTCCATATCATCATAGAAACCATCTAAGTCTTCTTTGCGGTGAAGAGTAACTATCCATTGCTTGAGCATTAATTAAGCCTCTAACTGAAGAATACTAAGTGTAACGGCGACTGCGCCAGTACTACCAGATTTATTTGTAACCCTGCATGGAATAGAAGTTGTTGGAGTTGATTCAAGATTAAAGCCAATTACTCCAGGTGATACAATAACTGTTTCAGCTCCAAGTGTAATAACTTCTGCAATCACACCAGAATCTGGGGCAGGATCAGTAGACTCTATTCTGCTATTATCAGCAGTTCGAGTTGCACCATTAGCATAAACCCTAACCCATGCTGCTTTATCGGTTGTAATAGTTAATAATGAATATGCTTTAAATCCAGTAAGATCTAGATCACCACTTGCATTATCTGCTAAAGAAGAGGTTGATCCAGTTGCTGTTGTTCTTGATGGTACTGAAGTAATGTCTGATTTGTTAGCTAATGCCACCCAAGCACCGCTATGAGCATAATAAGCAGCACCTGTACTATGAACGTGCGCAAACATACCGTGATAACTACTAGCCGACGGCAAATCACCTTCTCCGTCGTACACGTTACCAAACAATACTTTATTGCCTGCCATATCTAAGTCAGAAGCAACAACTGCTGCTACTGCGTTTGCAGCTGTAAATGAAGTACCACCCGTTTGTTCTACCCATGCGTAATCTGTACCGCTCCAAGAAAGAACATGTCCATCGGTTGGATCAGTTTGATTTAAATGCGTATCTACATCAGCGTTAGCATATGAAGTACCACCCGCACCTGCATTTATAAATGTGAATGTTCCATCACCATCTGTTGATAAGACTTGGCCAGCAGTACCTTCGCCCGCGACGAAATTTAATAATGTGCGATCGTATAACTCGGTGAAGTTTAGATTAGTTTTCTGCATGGCAGACCGGATCGGATCACCCGTCCCGTCATTGGCTTCTTCGCCTGTGTTAATTATTTGCTTAGCCATGTTTGCTCCTATTAGTTGTAAGTATTTATCTAACCGTTGTCTACTGTAAACGAGACTGTGTCGTCAGATGTATATACGAAATTGTCTGCTCTAATTGTTTGATCGCCAATGAATTGGTTAGGACCAACGATTGGATCCCCGCCTCTGACGTAATCGTCTTTTCTATTTACTTGCATTCTCGCAGTTATTTTTGGTCCTGTTAGCTGTTCGTAAATAAAGTTACTAAACAATTTAGAACCTGCAAGATGCATTGTATCTTTTACAACTTTATCATATTTTCTTGGGTCAACAGTGGACTTAATTTCATATGAGTATTCCTGATAATAATCACTATCTTGAATTTTCATCTTGCCATCGTAATATTCGAATACATTGGATTCTGGGTTGGTCCAGTATCCATTAATATGTGAACTTTGGCTGCCCCAGAATCCAGCTGTAATACCTTGTGAGTCTGCGTTGATTGTACCTTGAGCACGATTAACACCATCTTTGTCTACTAATATAACTTTTTCACCATCTACATAACCAAATCCAGAATTTCTAATTTCAACATCAGAAATTCTTCCTTGTGAGAACAAAGTTTTGTTTGATATTGACGCGTTTTCGCCGAACCGTTTAGTCGAGTAATCTCTTGAAACTGCAAGAACATCGAATTCGTTACCTTTGTGTATTATACTATCACTAAGACTAGTTTGGAATCCATAATAACTATAAGGCAGTACATATAAAGCACCAATATTATTATCAAGACCAGTAATTATACCAGTCGTTCCAGTTGATACTTGCTCTATCGTATCGCCAACGGTAAATCCAGCAGTAAAATCTGCGATCAATAAAATCTGTGAAACTCTTTCGAACGCAACCATCTGTGCATCAATAGCAAGACTGAACGTATCATTGATATATTCTTGTCCAGGATTTATATTCTCGAATGCTACAATAGTACCAATGTCAAACGGCTCTAAGTCGAACGCTTCATTTAATGGTGTAAAGCGTGTTACAGGACTTGCTGTTCCAGACATGGGTATGATTGCTGGAGGTGTAGCGTTGTAATCTGCAGAATCAAAAGGTACATTTAAGAAGTTACTAATAACATCTGTGATAAGAGAAATTGATTCAATATTAGATAGTGTTTCTACTTTAACATCTGCTACGACACCAGTATCTGGATATAAAGGACCCGGCGAAGATTCGTTCTTTGCTGAGATATTAAAGATATCACCTGTTGCCGGTGGCCCTATCGCGTAAGCAGTAAGAGTAAAATTGTTATTAGCAATCACTGCGCCTACATCATTATATACAAGACGATCTACCGTAGAAATATTTCGGCCGATAACAAAATTGTCGCCAGTGTCCATTTTAACGCCAACTGCGATTGAGTTTTGGCCAACAACAATGCCGCGGTTTCCGGCAGTATCTTGTAAAACTTCTTGTAGAACAAAACGGAAGTCTGGGTTCGGTAAAACCATCACCTGATTAGAAACAAGCAATCGAGTATTACCAATCGTGTAACCCCAGCCGCCATCGTCTATAGTGTATTCTACTGTACCGGTAAACTCAGCTTGTAAATCTGTAACAATTGCAGCGCCACCTTTTCCGTAAGTACTTTTTATACTAAGAATATCGCCGATCTTATTATCAGTTGTAACAACAATATCTTTACCTTTAGTAACAACATCTATAGAATCAGCAGAACCGTTTAATCTACCGAAAGCTACATCTTCACCTGCAAATCGACTAACAATATCGTCGTTCTTTAAGAACTTACCTTTAACATTAGTGATATAAATGATAGGTGTTAGTGTACCATTCAAGTACACGAAGTTAATCTTATCTACAATAGCTTTTGCTTTAGAGATAGATCCATAGATATTACGACTTAACAGATCTTTGTATTCATATAGAATACCGCTGCCTGAATAAAACTCATTATTGTTTTGAAACATTTGCAAATATATGCCGGTCTTCCAAATAGAATCAGAAGGCTTAAACATAAATTTAGCAGGATATGTTACTTGTATGTCTGCTTTATAAAACATTCTAAAGAATAACATTAACCCAGCTTCTGTACCTTTACGTCTGTACAAATCTAGGATATTGCGAATAACAAACTTAACCGTAACATCATCATCAAGCGGTGGCAAGTCTGCCATATATTTCTTTTTGAAATAGATTATCATTGATGAAAGTGTAGTACCGATATCACGATACTCGAACAGTTTACGGGAATTATAAACACCCATATTAGGTTCTGTTTCTACAAACTTGTAGTAGTGTTCTACCATAGCAACTAGCTCAGAACCATGTTCACGGTAGTGGGCGGGAAATTGTTGCGCTATTTTAAACGCAATATTCTTTTCTACGATAGTGACAGCATTATCGGCCATTATTTAACCTCTAACATATTAATGGTTACGTCGTCATCAGCAATTACAAATATTCTTCCGGCTGGGGAAACGATATCGTCATTTGTGGTGGTTACCATAATATTTATTCCAGATCCTACATAACCTTCGGTTTTAAAGTCGGTAAGATTAATCTCGCCAGTTTCATAGTTTACAGTACCAGCAACTGGTTTAACGACCTGTGGGTTAGCAATATCTGAAGTTACAATTTGAATATTGCCGAGACCATCATCTTGTAGATAAGAATCAACGTTATTAAATTGGAACACGCCACTTACAACTGCTGGCTTATATTCTGCGAAGCCACTAGTATCCTTAAACGGATAAGGCTTAACTAGCTTGGCATAGAATTTAAATGATGGTGAAGATGCTACGTTTAATGCTGGTGAATAAACAACATAAGGACATACACTTATTTCACTACTTAGAATAGCAGCGTTAGAAGCATCTACTAATGAAGACAGCTTAGATTTTCTTAATGTTGTATCAAAGTTGTCTAGATATGTATTATTGTATAACGCAATAGCAGTACGTATCTCAGACTCAATTTGACCAGCTGATTTCTTAGTAACTTTTGGATCAAAGTAAGCATTAGCCATAACACATGCATATATGAATTCAGATGGAATAAACACTGGCTCGATACCAAGGGGACTCTTTTCTTTAAGGAATTTAATATATGCTGCTGAAAGAACTGAAGATAAACCTTCTCTTCCTTCGCCAAGATAAACTGCAATTGCAACTTTACCGAACTGAGGTGGATCTAATGTCTCACCCCCGTAAGCAGAAACCGAATCAATTTCTGGAAAGTTTTGCTTTAACAGAATCTCATAATCATTTGTTGTAATTGCTCTTTCTTGAATCTGTAAAGACTTAGGAGCAAAGTATCTGATGTTTTCTAATGATTCTCTTTCTGCACCACCGGCAGCAGGTCCAATAGTATCTACCGCAATGGTTGCACTAGGAGATGTAGAACCTAGGTCGAATGTGAATGCACCGTTTGCTTCAACTCCAGATGTAATTCTATATCTTACACGAATATCTTCAAAGGCTTCTGGCTGTAAGCCAAATGTATTATTACCAAAGTACACTGTATAACGACCGTCATAATATGGTTCTACATAAAATACTTTATCCAGTGCACCAACACCAAAGATGTCGTTTTTGCGAATAAACTGGTTAGCATCTTCTGTTGCTTCAGCATCTACGAATACTTCGATTGAATCAATATCAGCATTTTCGTTTGTAAGAATAACTCTTAGGATACCGTCGTCACCAATAAAGTAACCTTCTCGTTCAAAGCTTGATAGCATTTGACCTTCAAAGATCTCTACATTTTCTGCTACAAAGGTTCCTGGTCCAGTCTTGCGCGCAACATATGTTTTGGCGTTTACAAAGTTAAACGAACTACCTAAGTAAGTAGTAGTAAAATCTGAATAAACTGGAATTGTAACTGTTTGACCTATGATTGTTGTATCAGTAATTGTAACGTTTACAACAGCTCGAGCAGATTTTCTAGCTCGTGGAAGATAATTAAGTTCTTTAGCATGAGACATAATTGAGTTTTTCAACACAGCGGAGTCTAAGAACATTTCATTAACTGCCATATTACTATAGAAGTTATTTTGATATGTGTTATAAGCCAATACATCTAGGAACACGCTCATGTTCGACCCTTCAAAGTTATAATCTTTGAATTGAGTTTGGCTTTGCAAATAAGTTTTAAACTGAGTCTTGATTGACTCAAAGTCTAATTCCGAAATATTTAATTTAGCCATTTATCGTGTCCTCTCTAAGAATACATCTAGCGTAATAGGCTGCTGTACGTTTGTTATGTAAAACACAATAAGAACTCTTACTGCATTATCGTCTATATTAGAAGTTACAATTACATCCTGTACTTCTGCTCTTGGCTCATGTAATTCTATCGTTGTTCTTACTTGATTCTGTATTATTTTAATAACCGCGGGAGTAATGTTTTCAAATAGCATTGCATTGATATCGCCGCCTAAGTCAGGCTGCATCAATCTTTCACCGCGATCAGTAAGAATAAGATTCTTAATTGATTCTTTTACAGCGTCTTCATCTTTATTAACCGTAAGGTCAGACGACACCGGGCTTATCTCAAGATCCTTTTTAAAATCTTGATATAAATTAATCTTTTTTGTTCTAGCCGAAAATACCGTGGCTACCATTGGATGACTCCCGTTGTCTTATATTTAACCATTCCAGCTTCTTGACCTACCAATATCTATATGTAAGAAAGTGTCATAGTAACCAAATCCTTTAAATCCGTTTGCTCTTGCAAGCTTAACAAAAGGTGCTAATTCTTCTCGACCTTTTTTAAACCCGTCCCATTGTATATCGCATGCGTATCCATTCATATGTTGAGATGATCTAGAACCTCCAATAGTTTTATTCCACGATGGATTTCTATATCCACTAAGTAATGTAATCGGCCCAGTAACTAAACCTTCAGCTTTAGCATCTTCATATAATCTCATAAGAAGTACTCTTACATCTATATCTATTTCATCCCAACCTTCGTGAGGTGGTTTCATATCAGTAACCCAATCACCTTTGACTTTCAATCGGCTATCAGATCCTGCTTCTAAATCTTCCCACTTAGGAAGTTCTCCGTATTCTTTAGTAGACGGAGGTCTAGTGTTACCCATCTTTTCCCAAGCTATCCTTGCTTTATTTATCTGTTCTTTCCTATAGTAATCAGATCCTCGTAAAGCTCCACCTCTGATTGCTTCACCAGTTATTCTATTAGAAGCATTTGCTAATGTGTTAAACACTTCATCATATCTGTTTGAGAAATCACTAAGCGGATCTTTCAATCCTTTAATTAAACCTTCGATGCCAGTTGCTAAAGCACAGAACCGCATGATCATGAATTGAATTTCTTCTATTGATGGATTCTCGAATTGCGATACGGTGTAATCAATTAATTTTTTAATTTTCTCTTCAATCTTCTTCATATTTTCTTTTGAAAAGAATTTTTCGATATCTTGTTTAATCTTTTGTACTTTAGCAACAATGTTCTTTTGTACGAAGTTATCAATTTCTCCTAAAATGTTTTCAATACTGAAGTTCTCGATTGCCTTTTTTACTTTCTCTAATGTCTTTTTAATTGCTTCACTAATCTTTTTCTTAATAGCTTCGAGTAAAGCTTTCACTTTGATTTTCTGAAATGCTGCAATGAGTTCATTTTCGATGTTTTTAATCTTTGCAATCATCTCCAATGCGTCTGCATAAATTCCTTCAATAGTACCAATCAAGTCGAAGAAAGCACCAATTACTCCAAAGATATCTGAGAATAGCGAACAGAAGCCACCCATAACACTAGTAGAGAAATCACCATTATAAAAGCCTTCCATTTCAAATAAGAACCTTGAACCAGTTGCATTATAAGAAGCAATAGCTCCTGAAGGTGTATAGTTACTATCTTTAATAAAAGAAGCAAATTCAACTGCTGTAATAGGACCACGCTGTACTCTATAATGAAGAACCTCATAGTCAGGTAACATTGCAATAATAGAAGGTCTTTTCAAGAAATCAGTATTAAGCTGCTCGACTGCATTATAAAATGATGTTCTGCCGTGCTTATTAACTGCCTCAGATAAGGGGTTGCTGTTTGTATCATCAACAATAGTTCCTTCAAATTGTTTTTGAAACAAATCAATCTGGTGTACTGTATAGTTACCAGCACCGTCAGTAGTTGGACCAACATATGGAACGAGATCTTTATCTAAACAACTTCTGCAAAGAGCTTTTCCAGGTTTACATGTACAAGCCATTATCTTGCCCCTCCGGTAGTTATAGAGCCTTCTAAGATTGCATCTGATCCAGCTTTAACTTGATCTATTACACTTAAGAATTCTTGAATTGAAGTAAGCGACCTGTTACCAGCAGCATCACCAGCGTATTTACTCTTACCAGCATTTGGACCAGTTACCAATGGTAATGAAGCCCACTCGCTTGCTAAACTATTAGCAAATTGTTCTCTCGTTATTTCGTTGTTTAAGAACCTGTTTAAACCTCGACCATTCAGAAGAGTGATTGCCATCTTATCTTGATTAATAGGATCAAACATATCACCAGAACTTAGGCCAGCTCTTGAATACAATGGATTTCCAGGACCAACACCTCTATCATTGTTAAACCCACGTAACGTATCTTCCATAATCTGATATCTACCAGAAGCTTCTGAAAGCTGAGAACTGTCAATACTTTCTTGCCAATTGAGTACTTCAGCAATAGTCATTTTAGTAAGAGGCTTGGTTGGATATAACGATCTTGAGATTAGTCCAGAAATATCATCGTAACCTTCTGATTCTTTATTACCGATAAAATCAAGTAATGGTGTTGCTGCAGTTTGTGTTGCTGCACTAACGTCGGCCAGTGTTTTTGTTGTGCCTGTTCCTGAACCACTAGTATGATCCTTAGATGAATATCCTGAACTAGCGATAGATCCTGGATTAAATTGTGGCAATATAGAAGTTGATTTAGAAACAGGTTCCGGAGCTACTACAGAACCTGCATACCACGCCAATTCAGGGATAGGTGAGCCAGGAACGAATGGTAAAGCGGGTGTACCAATTAACGCAACTTTTGCAAGCACTGCTAAAGATCCAGGAATTGGTGGTCTAGGTGGTGCAATCGGAGCAAGGTTAACTGCTAGGCCAATATTAACAATGGCTGAGTTAATGCTTGTTAAAGCACCACCGCCAATTGCAACACTACCAACACCGGTAATATCTGTTGTTCCCGTGCTTGAGATTAAAGTAGCAGCAGAAGCGTGTGCTGCCCATGTAGCAGCGAGTTGGTTAATTGCTATGGCCGATATATTCATTTCAGCAATAGATTGAATATTGACCATTGTATTGCCTCTGAGGTGTAACTTATCAGTAGCATCTACCATAACCTTTTCAGCTTTAATAGAAATAGCACCGTACTTTGGCGGAGATAAATCATACGGACTAGCACCGCCAAATCCACCAGCAGAGATATTTAATTCTTTAGCTGCTTTAACAGACATGGTACCAACATTAGCTTGAATCTTAACATCCGCTCCACGAATTTGAGCTTGATCACTAGCATTAATAGTTGATTGACCACCAACAGATAACATATGGTTACCGTGTACTAATGTTTGTAAATCACCTTCAATTTCTTCTACTTTATTTCCCTTAACATACACATAGCTATTACCTAAAATAGTTACTGTACTCATCCCACCAACAACTACGTGTTGTTTTCTGTCCATTACATCGTACTTGTCTGAAACGGATTTTGTGGTTGTAGTACCTCGGTTATCTATTTGAATATAAGAACCAGAGTTATGTGTAATCATAATTCTTTCGGCGCCGGGTGTATCATCTAATTCAATACTATGATTTTTAGTTGATATAACTCTGTTGTGCGGATATTCAGTACCGTAAGCCGGCGCTGGTTCATCCCAAGAATCTTCAGTACCGCCAATTTTTACATCGACAGCTCGACCCATTTCTTGTTGAAGTACGACAGTTTCTTGAACGTATTCGCCACGAGCAAGCCGGTGATTTTGTGGTTGTAACATATCTTCTGGGGCTGAACCCAGCGCTGATACATCACCATCTTGTGTTGGTATCGTACCCCAGCCAGTTGTTGCAGGATCTATTTGATCTGCAAATTGAGTTGGGATTAGACCCATTACCATTGGCTGTTGAGCATCACGACCATCTAAGAACATTCCATAAACCCAAGAGTTAATCTTAGGTACAACGTTTGGATCATATCCACCTTGAGCAACCATTGCCCACGGAAGAGCATCGGTGGGTACATCTTTTTGAAGTCCATGTACGCCAAAAGCTCGTACTTGTACACGACCTTCTAATCTTTTATCAACATTATTTTCTATTACTCCAATAAAAAATAATGGATTTTTTATTCCTACCCCGCTCATATTCTATTACCTCTATCAGCTATATCAGTTGTTTCATTTGGTGCGAGTTGGGTTTGTCCACTCCAATCAAACTTGGCCATCTTCATGCCACAATATAACGTGCCTTCGCTCATTGTGTGAGATGTTGATTGAACTAGATACTTACCAGATAAAGATTCGTTTAACGTCATTGTTGCGTCAACACTATCTAATGCTTTAATGTCTACGTTTACAATCATTCCAGGTCTAATATCTAATCGACCTTTCATATTTGCAACTACTTGTGTATTGTTTAGGTGATGATAATATGAAATTCTGTTATGCACGATATCAGTAAGTCTCATATCTCCTTGGATATTAGATATAGGTTCACCTTTACTAGCAAAGTCTTTAAAGATCATAAATCTTTTAGCATTAGCTTCGGTAAAAGTATCTTTTCTAAATTCTGCTGTGTGAGGATTTTCATCTAGAGATCTTACTTTTGCATTCATATCAATATATTTTGCATCAGTATCATAATTGAACTTGTTATAAGTTAGTCTTCTGTGAACAAAATCTATTTCAACAACTTCACTTCTATACGCACCTGAATATATATCAGTAGATGTATCGATACCTTTAGACATAACTTGAAAATCTTCAATACGATTTATCTGAGCTTTAACATTCGTAGCATCTAAATCTACAACAGGAGCAAAGAACAAGTTTAATATATCACCTGATTTTTCATTTGCCTTTTTAATAAAATATTCATCTGTGCAGTAGTAATAGTTTTCTATTGTTTCAAAGAACTTATATGACTGTGATGTCGATTCTGAACTGAGCGATCGCGATGCTACAAAAAACATTGCTTCGGTTGGTGACAAATCTGGTACAATAATCTGCGCTTTGTTATCAGTTGGTTGTACAACAAAACTTCTCAATGGTTCATTTCTGGTATCACCTTCTTTAATAATATTATAACTTGTTGCATTATAAGGAAGCGGTATCTTACTTAACTCTGAGTCGAACTTAGTACCTGCATCTAAACTAGCAAAGTTATCATCAAATATTTCTCTTGCCATTTCACTCGGTCTATTTAAATAAGATCTAGTAATACTTTTAGTACTGGCTTTAAAAGTTTGTTTTGAGATGAAGTGTAGAGTGTATGTTGCACCACCAGAGTTTGATTTAGGTTTGATATCAGAAACTTTATGAATCCTAGCAGATATTTTAACCTGTGTTTGCATATCTAAACCTACAAGCCAAAGATTTAAACTTTCTTCACCACGGATAGGCATGCCTTCTAATATACCCGAAGTATCAAGTATATCAATAGTTCCTGAGTATGCAACTGCGTTCATAGACTGAGAAATAGACCAGCCATAGATATAGTTACCAGAACCAATATCTGTGCGCGTTTTGCCGTCGTAAGAAATAAGCTCTGCTTTTTCTATTTCGACTCCTGATGGATTAAAATTTTCGGCCATTAGCTATTTCTTATTTTTCTAGCGAATTCGCTGGTTATCTGTGGTAAATATCCACGGTCAACGAGGAATATTTCTTTTTTGTTTTCATTCTCAGCAAGTTCTTGATCGTAAACTTTCCACGGCTTCCATTCATCTGGAATAATACGTTTAATAATAATTTTACGACCTTGTTCTGTACGCAAAATAACACGATCTTCTTTTCGAAGATAAATCGTCTGGAATGATTCGGGTGCTAACTTAACAATATCTACAGCCATTTACTAAACCTCTCTATAATAATAGATGATATTATCACCATTATCTTCTTTTGTCCATTCAACAACTTCATCACCAGTTCTACCAGATTCATCGGCGTACTTTGTAGTAAGATAAGCGTTAAAGTCTGCTTCAGCCATTGGCCAATTATGATAAGGATCGATGATATTGTTTGACATATAAACTAGCCAAGTGTAATCTGTAGATCCATAATATGCAGCAGCTATGTCTTCAGGTCTATAGCCTTCTTTAACAGTGTACGGCAAATATAGTAATGGATTAGAAGCAACCATAGAAGTAAAAGAATTTCTGCGTGTAATATCTCTTACTTGAACGCCTTCATAATCTATAGTTGGAAAGTTTTCGAAATATTTCATTATCCTGCCTCCGCTTCAGCTGGAGCAATGTTGACGCCGGCGACGGACTCTGATGGGACACCAGTATAATCATTAGAAGTTTCAATTTGTAGTTCTTGGAAAGTCATAGCAATATTAACACCTGCTGGTCTACCACCTTCCATAATAGCTACAGTACCACCAGCACCGTAATCTACTGTTAAGCTAGTAACCATAGCTGGTTTGAAATTCATATAGAAATCATCATTAATTCCAAGAAGATATAATTTGCATACCATTGGAAAGGCTAAGAAAGCCCGTGCTATTCCACCAGACTCGGGATTTCCAATATCAACAGTGGACGGTAATACTACACTTTTTAATCTGTGAATAATTTCTCTAATTCTTTCAGAATCTTTAGGATTGCTAGGATACAGATCCCAATTGAATGTGTGTGTTCTAAGTCCTACACCTTCAAACGCGATTGTTTCTCTTGGGTTTAGCACTTGACCAACCGAAAGATTTACTGCTTGACCTAGTTGTTCAGGTATAAATTTTTGTAATAGAAACTTTGATATTGCTGCAGCATCGCCACCGCCTGTTTCAGAAATTCCTTTAGCCATAGCTCCAATCACCTGTGTGACATCTCCACCTGCTGATGCTTTAGCCAAAGCTTTACCCATGTCTTGAATGCCTCCAGGTATATCGCCTAAAGTCCCGCCGGCACCATTCCCAAACTGCAATGCTTTTTGAACAGCACCTTCTATTAAAGGATTTTGATTCATGGTGTTATAATTTAAAATTGTTGCATCAGCTAGTTGTCTTGGGAACGGCAATTCTACCGAACTGCTACTACGCAACCCAACACCACTTTGTCTTGTAGATGTACTTTCTCCGCCATTTCTAAGCTGCTCTCCGAAGCCACCTTTGAAACCACTATAATCGTATTTTTCAAAGACCATGAGCATACTGTGAGGATACGGAGCATCAGGAAATCTAAGGTTTTCACCTTGACCATCTGATTTTTCCTTTGCGTTAATCGCAGATTCAACTCTGTTTGATTTAGCCATTCTAGACATTACCTTTTGTATATAAATAATCTATTATTGATATTTCTATTTATAACAAAAGGTGAGGTGAACGGGTGGCTTATAGTGGAAGGTTTAAACCTAAGAATCCAACGAAGTACAAAGGCGACCCTACTAAGATTATATATCGGTCTATGTGGGAATTTAAGTTTTTTAGATATGTAGATGTACATCCTGATGTAATTTGGTGGCAGTCTGAAGAAGTAGTTGTGCCGTATCTATCGCCGATAGATGGTAAGAGACATAGATACTTTCCAGATGTCGTCGTACACAGTAGAGTACCTATATCTAAAGGGGGTGGCGAAAAGACTTTGATGATAGAAATCAAACCTAAGTATCAGACTGTGCCACCTGATCTGAGTAAAAAGAAAACACCAACAGGTAAAGTCTCGAGAAGATATTTAAACGAGGTTAAGAACTGGGGTATCAATGAAGCAAAGTGGAAAGCAGCTAGAATGTTTTGTAGCCAACGCAACTGGGATTTCCAGATATACACAGAAGATCAATTAGGGATAAAATAATGGCAGCAATTTTCGATGATATGCTCCTTCAGGGAATTAGATCTGGTAAAGCACCAGCGCGGACATCTGCGGCCAGAGATTGGTACAGAGCTCAAGCTAAAGGTGTTACTCGCCAGCAAAGAAACAGATCCCAAGGTGATAAGTTAATCAAAGAATTAAAGAATGATAGTGATAGAAAGCAAGATCAAAAGTTTAGGATGGGGAACATGTATTTGTTTGCTTATGATCCTAAGCATAAAGACACACTACCATATTATGATAGATTTCCTCTTATATTTCCAATAAATAGAGCTAAGGGCGGATTCCTTGGTATCAACATGCATTATTTGCCGCCGATTTTAAGAGCTAAATTAATGGATCAATTGTATACTGTGTTAAACAATAGAAACTTTGACGAAACTACTAAGCTAACTGCTTCATATAAGGTTTTGGCTGGTGCTGCTAAATTTTCTGCATTCGCACCATGTGTTAAACATTATTTGAATGCACACGTAAGATCGCAACCTGCGTATATAAATCCTTCAGAATGGGATATCGCGTTGTTCTTACCAACTCAGAAGTTCGTTGGTGCTAGTGCTAACAAAGTATATCAAGATTCTAGAAAAATCGTAAGAGGAAGATAATGGCATTTAGAATATCTGAGTTTAAATCTCAACTGGACTGGTTCGGTGGTCCTGCTCGCGGGTCGTTGTTTGAAGTACAGATAACACCACCAAGGGGAATTAGTTCAAGAGTTAGCTCACGCGATCTTACTTTTTTCTGTAAGAATGCTACGATTCCTGGCATTACTTTTAATACAGTACAAAACGATCAAACTGCTCAATTCCGTAAGATGATGCCAATGGGTGTTCAAACGGAACCAGTACAAGCTATCTTTATGCTTGACTCAGATCATCAGGTATTATCTTTCTTTCATTCTTGGGCTCAAAACGTAGTTCAGTTTGGCACAGGAGCTGGTTCTTTTGCAGAGGTAGATGGTAAGCTTCCATTTGAAATCGGCTATAAAGACCACTACGGTTGTCGTATTGTAATTAGACAATACTCTGTAAACTATGAACAATCTGGTCAATATTACGAAGTCATTCTAGATAACGCATTCCCCTTACAAATGGGTGACGTCGATTTAGCATGGGAAAACAATGATTCAATATCTGTTCTACCAGTAAGCTTCCAGTACGATAGGATTCAAGTAACTGGCGAACGTATTGGCTCACCATCTGCACGATATGGTAGAGGCAACGGATTACTAGGGTTAATTAATCAGCTTGGCTCTGTTGGTCAGCTGATCGGTCAGGACTTAGTACCGACTTCTATACAAGATGCAGTAAACAAATACACAAACGTGAATAACAAAGTTCGTCGTATCAACGACTTTTTTGGATAATGGAGAAATAAATTATGGGCTTACCTAAAATTGACAAACCGATTTTTGAAATAACATTGCCGTCTACGGGCAAAATTGTTCAGGCAACTGCATTTTCGGTAAAAGAAGAAAAGATTCTATTAGTCGCACAGGAATCTAATGATGCAACTCAAGAGGTTGTGGCTGTTAAGCAAATCGTTAATAACTGTTTAGTAGATATGGACGTTAGCGAATTAGCAATGTTTGATTTAGAATACGTATTATTAGTTTTAAGATCAAGATCTGTTAATAACGAAATAAACTTTGTTATTAAAGATCCTGCAACACAAGAAGATGTAGAACTTTCTTTAGATATTGAAAGTATTACTGTAACAAAAGATCCTAATCATACAAACGAAATTAAAGTTAACGAAGATTTTACATTGTTTTTAAAATATCCAACCATAGATCAGTACATTAAAATCGTATCTATGGAAGAGCAAGATCCATTAATCAATTATCAGTTGATGGTTAATTGCTTAGATCAAATAGCTTCAGAAGACGAAGTACATAAGTTTATAAATTACACGGCAGACGAAATTAATGCATTCGTTGAAAACTTTTCTGGTAGTACTGTAAAAGGTATACAAGACTTTTTTGAAACAATGCCTAAACTTCGACACGAAATGAAATATATCAATAGTGCAGGCGACAGTAAAACATTCGTTGTAGAAGGAATAAGAAGTTTTTTTATCTAATGCTGTGCCATACAAGCTTGAGTGATTATTATCAAGTTATATTCGCAATGGCACAGCATCATAAATATTCTATATACGATATTGAAAATCTGATGCCATACGAACGAGATTTATACTTTGGCATGTTGGTAGATTTTGTAGAACAACAAAACGAGAATAATAAGTAACGGAATCAAATAATGGCTGAACTATCTTTAGAGACACAAGAAATCATTAATCGGCTAAAAGCCGAGGGTGAACTGATACGTAATACTGGCACAAATTCTATCAAGAATTCTAATGTGAAGTTAGAAAAGATGGTAGGATTGATGTCTAGTATTCAGGCAAATATTGCACATCAAACCACCTTTATGAAAGAAGGTCTTGGCATTCAACGCGATATGCTAAAAGGCGCTGGTGAAGCTTTAGAAAAATCTAATACTCAAGAACAACTCGACGAATTAGCACCGCCTACTGTTGAGGAAAAGAATAAAGAGACCGCTACTAGAAAAGACTTTGACCCAGCTATCGATAAATTCGGTGACAAGGTTGCTAAAGCATTATCAATGAAGAACTTAGCTATTGCTGGGTTAGTAGGGTTTGCTGGTTACAATCTTTTTAAAGGATATTTTGATGAAGCTAATGACGGCGCTTGGACCAAACTAGAGAATGAAGTTGCTTTATTAGGACCTAAACTTGCAGAGCTTGGTAAAATAGATTTCAAGGCAAAGTTTGATGAAGCTGAAAAGGACTTTGATCAATTTAAATCTGATTTAGGGGATCTGAACAAAACTCTAAAAGAATTGAACGTAAAATTAAAGACGATATTAGACTTTAGTTGGGGTGATATTCTTACTGGTATTAGTCTTTTTAGTGTTAGTATGGCTGTACTTACTAATCGAATCAAATCGATGGGCAAAGACCTTAGGGACGGGACAAGAACTAAAAATGGCCAAACGTGGGTACAACAAGCTTTAGGCATTGGTAAGAAAGTAGATGACGGAGCTGGGCGTGGTCCAACCGGTGGTGCTTTGGGTGTAGATACTCCAGAAGCTAGAGCAGAGACAGCAAAAGCTAGAGCGGCTGCGATAGAGGCAGCCAAGATGGGCAAGCCAGTAGTTAAACCTATAACCCCTGTTGTAGGCGGTGGGGAAATATCTAAGCCACAGCTCAGACTAGATGCTGCTAACTCGACTTCTAGTAAAGCAACTGGTTTACAGATGCGCGGTAACCGATTAGTTAATGCAACTGGGCAGTACGTATCAGATGCTGATGCATTAAAAATCATGGAGTCGACGCTAGATGGTAAATATTCTAAGGTCCTTAAAAACTTAATCAAGCTGTTTAAAGCAGTAGGTATTGTTTTTGCTATTGCTTCTATATGGGAAATATATAATGTATTGAGTAGTGATTTGTCAGACGACGAAAAAATGGTGGCTCTTGGCCCAGTTGTTGGTGGGATTGTTGGCGGTGTTGGTGGTGCTGCAATCGGAGCAGCTATCGGCGTTTGGGGTGGACCTTGGGGTGTATTCATACTTGCAACCGTTGGCGGTGTTGGTGGTGCTTTAGCTGGTGATACACTGGGTTACTATGTTGCTAAATGGGCGTTTACTGCAAAACCAACCGAAGAAGAAAGAGCACAAATGACTGTAAGACCAAGACCAGCTGGTGGGCATGCTCTACGAAACTGGAATAAAGCTTTCAGGAATACTCACAATGCTGATGGAACTCCAATGACTCAGATGAGACCAGTAGGTTCTGGTCGCGGTGCAGTTAATGAAGTTCCCGGTGAGAGAAGAAACTACGTGTTAAAAAGAGAAGCACAAGTGTTAGACACCTTACTGGATGCAGAGATACAGTATCAAGAACAAAAACAAGAAACACAAGATAATATTAAAGCACTAGAAGACTATCTTGGTATAAGCTACGCTCCAGGTGCACTAGGCGCTAGATTAAATACAGTTACAGGTGGCGCTGGAGGCGGGGCTTCATTCAATATGATTAACGCACCAGTAACTAACGTTACACCAGTAACTACAAATGTTGGTGGATCTGATGTTAAACAAGTAACGTTTAATGGTGGTAGTGGAACGGGTGGGAAC
>TARA_B110000908_G_scaffold11808_1_pt1 | contig 29994 bp, 30 predicted proteins | sample TARA_B110000908 | Tara Oceans TARA_B110000908 (sample SAMEA4398067) | marine metagenome | biome: Polar Biome; feature: [DCM] deep chlorophyll maximum layer (ENVO:01000326); material: water (ENVO:00002006), including particulate matter (ENVO:01000060) such as... | depth 36 m
CAGTTTATTATCGGCAGAGATTTAGGCCTCTATAGTCTGTGGGATTTATCGCGGCTTCTGGGTTATACCCCAGAGTTCAGCAGTGAAGCTGCCGACGAACTACCCGAATGGTTCCAGCTCAGTTCAGAACACATTCTGGCCGCCAAACAACAAAACATAGACACATTAAGCATACCTCTTATACAATTATTTGACCCTACACACAGAGCGCATAGCGAGCAATAATGTTTTTTAGAATATCACTCATTTTAATAGCCGTTTTAGTCACTGCCTGCAGCGAACCTGACTTTACTGACCATCAGGGAAATAGCGGAAAATTCGATGATTTGGGGGGCCGCTGGATGGTCATTAATTACTGGGCTACTTGGTGTAAACCCTGTATTGAGGAAATTCCAGAACTCAATCAGTTCTCCAAGGCACATGGCAATGATGTCGCGCTGTTCGGTGTAGAATTTGATCAACATCAGGGAGAGAAGCTACAAAACAACATTGCCAAGCTCGGTATCGAATTCCCGGTTCTTCTGGATGATCCAGCCCCCATGTTGGGTATCAGTAAACCTCTTGGTCTACCCACCACCTTCGTTTTTAATCGCAGCGGTGAACTTGACCAGGTATTGAAAGGGCCACAAACTAATGCGACGCTGCTAGCCGCCATAGCTGATTAGTCACTGAAAGAAATCGCCCCGTAAAAAGCTTCCCCAACGCCACCGGCATTGTCCGAATCTGACATGATAGCTATACCATGGGCCTCTGTAATGCGCTTGCCAAAAATCCGATAGAAATCGTCAACAACATTCACCCGCTCAGTATGCCACTGATTAAGCCCTTCTGTTCCCGAGCGAACGGGGATCATTACAGCCTTACTGGTGAACGGATTAGACCAATAGTCGTCATCCACTTCATAATTAGACCAGACATAGTTTAGCGCTTTGGTCTGCCAAGGGAAAAAACCCTCTTTAACCACAACATAAATTCGAGCGGGATAATCGTCGCCTCGCTTCTTTTTTTGCTCTGTGATTGAAAAGACATTGCTGACACGCCAGCGCCAGTTCAAAAAAGGCGTCTTTTGCAGATCAAGGTCCATTTCTCGATACAGCACTGATGCGCTAGCCGCAGTGCGCGCACGTAAAACCTGTACACCCTCTTCTTTGACCAATTCGTACTGCGTTTTTCCGACAAACTCCTCCTCTTCAAATGCGTCAATACCCTGCCGAGAAAAATCTGCGACAACCGTTTCGAGAGCAAATACTCCCTCACTACTGCTCACCACAATTATGGTTAGGCATTGCAACAATCGCTTACTCAGTTTGAATTTCGAGACGCCAATCACATTTTCACTCCACTATTTACGCTATTCCGGCATATGGCCCGTTCTAAAAACCCACACTGACAAATAACGACTATAATAGCTACTAAACCATGACTATCGCCTGAATATGCTTAAAAATATCTTGATTCTTACCTTCGCGGGGCTTGTGAGTTTGTCGGCTGACGCTGACATTTATAGCTGGAAGAACGATTCCGGCAATACCGTTTACAGCGACCAACATCGCTCCGGTAAAGCCATCGCTGAAACATCTACGAATCGGACTAATCATTATTCGGCGGACCGTAATCACAAGGCCACTGAATCTCCCTCTGCAACTGTAGTAAACGTCGCCAGAACCCAGGCACCAATAGCGCAGCTCAATCCGGCAGCACTTTCAGCCACGACAGGTCAGGGTAGCCCGGCCATCACAATGACAGAAACTGAATGCCAACAGCAGTATCGGCTAAGCTGCGACCGTGTAGAAAACTGGAAACAATATGCCACTGACGCCTGTGATGATGATCCGCGGTGTCTTGATGATGATTTTCTCGACAAAAAGTACCGTCCTCGGACTATTGGAGAAATGCGAAAAATTGCTCAACGGGCAGCGATCCGTAACAACTTGCAAGATGAGAAAATTGCTTTATTCCTCACCAAAAAGTACTCAAATTACTGCGCCAATCAAGCGGCAATGTATTGTCAGGACAAACGCGATTCCGAGTGTGCTGCGACCATGCGCAGCTACTGTGCTGACAGCCGAGATTTAGCAGATATCTTCCGGAAGTATGACAATTTATCCCCTGTCGAGAAACAGCAAATTATTAGCCAAGCCAAATCATTAGCTATGTCCAGTGGCGACAATGCGTTGGACTATGATCAGGTTGTTGCTAGTTTAATAGAATTGCTGGTTTCACAGACGCTACTCGGACTCTAGCGCATTGTTAAAGGCATCACCCTCTACCGATCAACGGCATTGCGGTTGCCATCACTGTCATGAACTGGACATTAGACTCCAGCGGCAGCCCAGCCATAAATACAACAGAACGAGCCACATCATCAACATCCATAGTTGGTTCAGGCGCAATTTTTCCATTCGCCTGAGGCACACCGCTCTTCATGACTTGAGTCATGTCAGTTAATGCATTCCCAATATCAATCTGTCCGCAGGCGATATTATGCTCCCTTCCATCTAAAGACAGTGATTTTGTTAAACCAGTGATCGCATGTTTGGTCGCTGTATAAGGTGCCGAATTTGGTCTAGGAGATATAGCCGAAACAGAACCGTTGTTAATAATCCTACCACCAGCGGGTAGCTGTTTTTTCATCAGTTTAAAAGCTGCCTGAGCACATAGAAAGGTACCGGTCAGGTTTACATCGACAACACGCTGCCACTGTTGAAATGAAAGTTCATCAATAGGCACCGGCGGAGTACCCGTACCTGCATTGTTAAAGAGTAGATCAATACGCCCAAATGTAGACTCGACCTGCAAAAATAAGGCCGCAACTGCCTCTACCTTACCAACGTCTGTCGGCACAACAATCACATCGACACCCCACTTAGCAATCTCTTCGGCACACGATTCCAGGGGCTCACGACGCCTACCCGCCAATATGAGTCTATAACCCTCTTTAGCCAGTGCTAGTGCACAAGCCCTACCAATACCAGCACCAGCACCGGTGACTAAGGCAACTTTTTCGACCATGATTGTAATCCTGTGTTTCACCTATGCTGTTATTTTTTTCCAAAGGCTCGCAAACTATAAATATCAAACCGAATAGCTTTTCCTTCAACAGCAAAGTTGGGTTTTAGTCCAGCCAAGTAATCGGCTTTCTTCGGTCTTTTAACCACCACTCGATGCCTAGCTTTCATTAGGGCCTGTTCCAGCAATTGCTCACTATCGCTGTCGGCTCCAACAATATGGTGAAATGTACGCATTTCCTTTTTTACCAACGCTGATTTTTTAGATTCTGGAAACATGGGGTCAATTACAATGACGTCTGGATTATCTATCTCATCCAAGCGCTGCAAATAATCGAGCGTATTTCCCTGAATAAAAATCATTCGTTTAGCAATTTCCTCAAGTTCACTATCACCTGACCATCGAGCACGGTCCAGACCGTCTTTTAGTACCGCCGCGACGACCGGCGAGCGTTCGCACATTGTCAGTGAATAACCACGACTCGCCAAAACAAAACTATCACGCCCCAGTCCAGCCGTCGCATCCAATACCGATGGAGGTTGATGTTGATTTCCAGCCACCGCTTTGACTATTAATTCTCCGCCCCCGTGTTTACGCCGATGATTGGTAGCACCTGCAGAAAAATCGACCCGGACAGGGCCAGCAGCTCCCTTCCCAGTCTGCTGGATGGACAAACCATCCTCACTATAAACCAACAGATAGGGGTAGCTGCTCTCTTCTGTAACCAATGCAACTCCCAGCTCATCAGCCAAGCGTTGGCACTGATCATTTCGGTCAGAATCTGACTTGACGGCAATTGAAAGCGAGAGTGGTTTCACAAAAAGAAAATCACGGACGTAACGACAGACTATTTAACAACGCCGGATTATCTTCGGCGATGAGATTTTCAAGATGACTGCAATTGCGCTCTAATGCATCCATGTAGAGATTGACACCACCAAAGTGCGCCTCTACACAACGATAAAGGCCATTGAAATGACCATCGAGACGATTTCGAATCGTGCCTTTTATAAATTCGGGGGTTTTTAACAGCAGGTCTTGCGGTGACTCATAAACGACGTGTTCAGTACCGTCAGATAACTGCTGCCGAGTAATACCGCCCAGTTCAAATTCTGCGAAGAGTCGATCACGACATTTTTCTAGGTATGCCGGGTCGGCCATTTGCGCAATCACATCCGATGTACCCGCTAAATTGCCGAGAATTCTATGCTTCGGGTCGGACAAATCTATCTGGTCAAGCTGGCATTCATAGCCGGTAAAATGTACCAGTTTACCAACAAGCTCTACGAGGTCGGAGCGACCAACTGTTGGCAAATACTCGGCCATAAATAACGCACTGCGACTTACGTGGGTTTTGGTAAATTCGGCTCCATGCTGAACTCCAGTTTCGCCGGAGCGGCGGATGTAACCGGAATCGTGGAACAACGCGACAATGATACCAATTAATGCGAGCTCGGGGCCGAGTTGCTGCGAACGACAATGACTAGCATCATAGCCGTCTATTAATCGAGCCATTGCCAAACTTACATCAAGTACATGCTGAATATCATGATAGGCTGTGTCGCAGGGCAAAAATCCGTCAAGACTGCCCGCATAAAGCGCCGCAAAATCAACATATAATCTTGGGATCAATTGAAAGTCTACGTCGGGATAACGCCGCTTTAAAATGGCAACTACAGCATCACACACCGCTGCTGAGTCAGTGACATTAATTGTCCCGCTAACATCCATAGTCAATCGGTTTGCTTGTTCCATAACTGAATATCTCTTCTCCCCGACCCCAAGCCAAGGCGCAACTGAGCTGCAATATGTGGCTTAAATTATAGGTGATTTCTGCATTTTGGGGCAGCCAATAAGAGAATCACGTCACAGAATCGATGGGAATTTGTCAAAATCAATACCATATTACGTGATCGGGCCCGCCTCCTTATATTTTTGGTACTTATTGAGTCGAGTTGAGGGTTAATCCCCGCCCTAATTCTTGCTTGAAATTCCCAAGTATATGCAATGATCTGTGCAACTATCTCAAATAGTATATTTTGGACAGCAACGCTATCGATAGAGACAGCTCCACTGGACTCTCCTTCAAACGGACTTTGATTACGCCTAAGCAGCTATTGAGGTACTTTTTCATTCATAGCCAACGGTCTAATCGCTGGTGGTTCACTGCACTTTACATTTTTTGTTTAACTCGATCGGCACCACTGATAAGGTTACAACATTCATGTCTAGGAACGATCATCCATGTCGGTACTCATTTTCAGGCTCAATGGCGTCAGCGATGAGGAAGCCGCTGATGTTCGAGGACTACTTAACGATAACCAATTGGCGTTCTATGAAACAGACGCAGGCAGATGGGGGCTGTCGATTGCAGCGTTATGGCTTAAAGATAGAGATCAACTAAGACAGGCCAACTACCTGCTAACTGAATACCAACGACAGCGCGAAAACAATGCCAAAAATAACATCTCGTTATTGCAACAATCTGCTTGGCAACGAATCAAGCAAGCACCGTTATACTACATTTTGTTAATTGCCACTATCATAGCCGTAGCAACAATTTCGGTCGTACCGTTTCTAGATCTCGATAGCTAAAATGAGTCAAAAAATCATCGACACAGATCCCATCGGCAAAGTTGCGTTCAACAAACTCCAAGGTCATCCATGTCGTGGGGTCTAAAATAAATAGGTAATAGGTAATAGGTAATAGGTAAAGATTATTTCCAATAATTAACTGTAACGTCAGCCATAGTCGGGACCTAGTCCGATGATTATACCGAAACATGTGTTTCTTACGGGGGGGATTTTCTAATAAGCAGAATTTGATGCAGTCGCACGTGCTTAAACAATACCAAGAAAAACGGCCACATGACTTTAAATTATGATCGGCCGTTTATAGCTCGGTTTTAGCGTCAGCGATCTCTTTTAAGCGATCTAAATCCAACAAAGTAATTTCCTTGCTTTCAACAGCAATGTGGCCCTGCTTATTAAACCGGCTGACAACACGGCTGACGGTCTCAACGGTCAAGCCGAGAAAGTTGCCGATATCAGTCCGCGACATCGGCAACCTGAAACTAGTTCGAGATAGCTTTCTACGCGCATTGCGAGAGGAAATACTGAGTAGCAATGCAGCGACTCGCTCCTCAGCACTATTCTTACTCAATAGGGTAATCAGCTTTTGCTCAGTGGTGATTTCCTGACTCATCAGTTGGAAAAAGTGGCGCTGCATACTAGGGATTTCAGTACTGAGCTCTTCAAGTCGGTGGAATGGGATCTCACACATTGCCGAAGTTTCAAGGGCTTTTACGGAGTTGGCATATTTATTTTTGCTAATGCCATCCATACCGATAATTTCACCCGGAAAATAAAATCCGGTCACCTGCTCCTGACCATCACCGGTTAGTCGATAGGCCTTGATTGCACCGGATCGGACCGCATAGACAGAGGTAAAATCATCCCCTTCCCGGTACAAGTGTTCACCTTTTTGCATAGGGCGCGAACGCTGGACTATCTCATCCAATTTAACAATATCATCGTCTTCCAGAGCTATAGGCAGGCAAAGAGAGCCTAGCCGGCAATTACCACAGGAAATCGCTTTATTGTGAGGGCAGTAACGTTGAAGTTCTAATTTTTGATGACCAAGTGACACATCCATTTTTTTGAAGCTCCTTGTATGAATACAGTATGAGATATCTTATGTTTCGAAATACCGAACTCATTCTCAGACTATCGTAATTTTTCTAGTTTAATAAAAATATTACAACGAGATCCGACTACTGCCTTTTGGACTCGTCACCCATACTATTCAGCTGCAGGTGCTGTTCAAAAGGCAGGCAAATTTCTCTTATCAATAGCTTGCCCTGCTTCGACACTTTTAGTTTAGCATTATCTTTGAACAGAAGACCATCACCTTCCATACCTTTTAACACTGATAATTCGCGACTGAAATAGTCTGAAAATTTTACATTAAACTGTTTTTCTATCGCTTCCATGTCCAGTAAAAGAGCACATGTGATCTGCATAATGACCGTTTGTAGCAGGCGACCATCATCTAACTTGATGCCTTTTGCCACAGACAGGCGATCCTCACACAGTCGACGGTAATAATTATCAAGGTGACACTCGTTCTGAAAGTACGTGTCGTGCAGTAAGCTGATAGCCGCTACACCGAGACTAACCAAATCAGGCACCGAGCAAGTCGAGTAACCTTGAAGATTTATCTGTAACATCCCATCCCGCTGCGCCACCGCCAAATCATCTTCCGGTTTCACAAAACAATCCATTCCTAGATGCTGATAGCCCGCCGCAGTAAGCTTGTCACCGATGAGGGTCAACATCGTAATTTTTTCGTCCGTCGATGGTAAATTCTGCTGATCAACTTGACGTTGATTTTTAATGTGCTGCGGGGAATGTACATAGCGGCAAAAGAAAATTCTGTCCGGCGATAATTCGACTATGTTATCTAACGTAGTCTCCAATGATGCAAAGGTCTGGAATGGCAGTCCATATATTAGGTCATAACTAATGGACTTAAACTCGTAAAGTCGTGCCACTTCCATGAAGGTCTTAATCACACCAAATTCTTGATGACGATTAACTGCCCGCTGCACTTGCCTATTAAAATCTTGAATTTCAATAGCGAGCTGATTAAAACCAAGCCCTTTGAACAATGCAAGGTCATCCCGAGTTACGGTACTCGGGTCGATCTCTATACTGTATTCACGTCGCTCGCAATCCGTCAAATTATAATGACTTGCGAGTTGGTGCATAAGTTCGGTCAATTCGGCCCCATTAAGAAGAGCCGGGGCTCCTCCATCTAAGTGAAGTTTCAGAATAGTTCTATGCTTACTCATCAATTTAGACTGTATTTGAATTTCTTTACTCAGGTAATCCAAATATGTCCGAATGACGGCATGGTCCGACGTAATAATTTTCTGACTGTCACAGCGATCGCCATTATGCAGGCAGAAGGGAACATGCACACGGAGTGACAGCGGCGCAATACTTTGCCGGGAATTTTTTACGGCTTCCTGACTATAAAAATCACCATCATAGCTGTCATCAAACCGACAAGGACATGGATAAGACGTACATCGCTTGTCAACAACTTTATATTTAGCTATTAGGTGCCGGTCCCAAACATGTACAGCGTTTTCACGGAAAAGGGCGTCCGGCCTGTCAGCAATAGTGCGGTCCCGCAACGGAATTTGAGGTACTTTCATTATTACCATCCTGATATGAGCGACTATTACACTTTTACCATGCTAAATATTCAGGCTTTCGGTGCATTGACTTACATCAGGCAGTCATCGGTTTATCGATAAAAATCGACATTTATTGCAGTTCGGGTGATATCGAAGCGGGAGTTTTTCAATCTTGGACAAGGCTGTGCAGATCGGGTTTCAAATAGAGGCCTATTTTTGCGGGTGCCAGTCTTTCTCCAACAGATCGTCACGATTTTTTTGATAGTCTTTATAGGATTCACTGGACTGGTGAATACATTATTCATAGATAGGCTGCTGTTCTTTATAGCAACTAAATTGACGGTTTTTCTGTATCGCTGTGTAAATTTTTTCGTTACTGCAGGCCGTTATTGTTATCACTCCTATCCCCAAAAGAAATCGTATCCCGCCATGAAATCTCGTCATTAACTTCTCCCTAGATTTTCCGTACACGACGATAGGAATGACTTAGAAGGGGAATATCCAGTCGAAAAAAAACCGAAGCATTTATGCTTCGGTTTTTTCTAATACTTAGTGCCTTATTCAATAATCGACTGGTACGTCAGAATCTTGAACTCCGACCCCAAGCGCGTTTTATGAGGAATACTTTGAACCATAAAGATCCCGATAAGCTGTTCCACTGGATCAATCCAAAATTGCGTACCGGCGGCGCCGCCCCAGTTGTATGTGCCCGCTGATCCCAGTTCACCGATTTCACCCTGGTCTAATGCAACGGCGAAACCAAGTCCGAAGCCAACCCCACTCCTGCCAAAACCCATTGGCATATCACCTAGGTGGTTAGTTGTCATTAATTCAACCGTTTTAGGTGACAGAATCCGAACACCATTCAATTCGCCACCGTTCAACATCATCTGGCTAAAAATCAAATAGTCTTTAGCGGTAGACACCATCCCGCCACCGCCACCCTCAAACGTAGCTCCTTCCAAAAAACCCGCATCAATACGGTCGCCAGAGGGCACAAGCTTAGCCGAGCTATTCACTGCCAAGAACGCCGCAAGACCTTCACCCGTTCCCTCAGGAGAGTATATCTGTGCAAATCGGTCCAGTTTATTGCTGGGAACAACAAAACTAGTGTCTTCCATACCCAATGGCATAAATAGACGTTGTTTCAAAAAATCGCCAAAACTCATTCCAGAGATAGCCTCTATCAACCGACCCTGCACGTCAACCGAAACACTGTAGTGCCACTTGCTGCCTGGGTCGTACTGGAGAGGAATTTGCCCAAGGGCCGTCACGAACTCTTCAAGGTCTTTGTTACCTAAGATTCCGGCTTTTCGGTACTGCTGGTCAACTTCGGTATTACCAAAAACCCCATAAGTAAGACCCGCTGTGTGACGCATCAGGTCGCGAATCGTAGGCTGCCGTGTCGGCTTTCTGGTTTGACCTGTTTTACTGCTATCGCCGGACCCTATCGTGCGGCTTTGGGTACCGTCAGATATCATCGACGTATTGCCATCGGCCGTAGACACAGCCACTTTAAGATTAGCCAATTCAGGGATATATTTAGCGACAGGATCATTCAAAAAGAAATGACCTTCCTCATATAACATCATCAGTGCAACGCTGGTAATTGGCTTTGACATTGAATAGATTCGAAAAATCGCATCGTCGGTCATCGCCTTATTCGCTTCACGATCACTTTGACCATAAGTTTCTGAGTAAACAATTTTACCATTGCGGGCGATCATACCGAGACCCCCTACCATAACACCGTCTACCACCGCTTGATTCATATGCGTTGTCAACTTATCCAGACGATCCTGGGAGATGCCTTCCTTTTGCGGTTCAACGACAGCTAGATCTTTTGCAGAGACTGGAGAGGCCACTGCAGCGGTGATGAACACTGAGACAAAAAAGGACCTGATAGATTGCTTATTATTCGATGTTCGATTCAGCATAGATGATGTTCCAAAGTGAGGTGGGGGCTGCAAACTGATGCCTAGACTATAACAATCTGTATGCAATTTCCAATCGACAGAGCGGTCACCGCCGATCGGCAAGTACTGTTCAGAGATCACTCTGGCTTTCGATAGCAGATAGACGATTTCTCAACTCATTTTTGGCGACTTTTTCCAGCGTCGACCGAGGTAATTCACCAACCACGTGGACCGTAAACGGTACTTTAAAATCCGCCAAATTATCTCGGCAGTAGCTCAACAATCTGACACCAAGATCCACATCAGCCATATTCAAAGGTATGACGAACGCCACCGGCACCTCGTCCAACATAAAATGCTTCTGTGCTACCACGGCACATTCCGCCACTAACCCACTGGCCAAAATTACGCTCTCAATTTCGGACGCTGCGACATTCTCCGCGCCAACTTTCAACATGTCCTTATCACGGTCGCTGAAATACAAATAGCCGTCGTTCCCAATTCGAATAATATCTCCAGTATCAAACCAGCCATCAGTATCAAATGCTTTTTCATTGGCCTCGGGACTGCCGTAATACTCTTTAAAAAGAGTCACGCCCCGCACACCTCGAATAAACAGCAGCCCTCGCTCTCCGACGCCAGCAATCTTACCGTCAGATGTCCTGATCTCAATATCATACTCTGGTGCAACACGACCGATCGTGCCATGAGGACCTGGCTGATCTATGTCAGTGACAATACCGTGCGTGAGTGTTTCAGTCATTCCCCACCAACCCATGCCAGCAACGCCGAATTTGTCTTTTAAACCGGGTAAATGTGCAGCTGTGCCCCAAAAACGATAACTATGCTCAGGAACTGACTGATCACTGATGGCTTTAATAGCAAATGGAATTGTTGAAAGCCACGTTAAATTATATTTTAGCGATATGGGCCAGAACCGCGATGCAGAAAATTTGGGTTGCATCACAAAGGTACCCCCAACCCACAGTGTCGCTAACATCGAGTAGCCCTGTGCATTAGTATGAAACATCGGCATAAAAATGAGGGTTTTGTCCTCGTGGCGCAGCTTCATATGACTCGCGCTAATTTTCCCAGCCCAAATACCATTTGCCTGTGTCCACAAAACGGCTTTAGGTCTAGAGGTTGTGCCGCTAGTAAACTGAACAGACAAGTTGGCTAATGCATCAGCGGGGCGATCAGGAAGATCGTCAACAGCTTTAGTCCGGAGCTCATTAAAAGCCGTGCCGATTGCATCGTTGGGAATGTCCTCAGCCACACCGGCATTATTGTCGGTAACAATTACTGGGATACCCGGTGAGCAAGACCGGCGCACCATAGAGGCAAAGGCAGGTTGAGTAATAGCGCAAACGGCCTGACTGTGCTTTGAATAATACTCCATATCACGATCCACCGATCGCGTATTGGTTGAAACAGCAACAGCCCCTAGTTCTGCGCAGGCAAACCAGGACAGGACGAACTCGGGGCAATTCTCCAGATGAATAATCACAAAATCGCCTGACCGCACTCCCACAGTGGTCAGAGCAGCAGCAAGTTGCTTAGCTTCTCTCTGAACTCGACCGTATGAGTAGGCTTCAGAGAGTCCGTCAAAAGGCTCCCATATCATAAACTCTTTATCCGGTACTCGTTGGACCCATTGGTTTAATAACCATGGCATATCCATACCGATCAAAGCAGTTTCGCGACTGTTATCTATGTGTTTTTTTAGCGACATTACCGGCCTACCATCTTAAAAATAATAAAGAGAGTAAACGATTTTGCTATAAGAATTCAAAGATCATCCGCGACATCAACAATGTATCTGCGAACCCACTCCAACATGCTGTGATATTGAACAAGCGCCGAACAAATACGCTCGCTGACCCGGCTGAATTAGCTAACTATCTAGCGATTTCCAGAAGGCCTTTGAGCTGAATTATTACGCCCGCGTGTTCGATGACCTTGAGAATTCTCACCCGAGCGCTGCCCATCTCTATGTCCAACTTTGGCCTTTTTAGGTCTGGAGGGGGTTTGTGGGCGTCGATTCAGCCGACTTTCGGGCAATTCATTAACGGGCTTAAAACCATCAACCGATTGACGTTGCAGAAGCTCGCCAATCAATCGTTCGATATCTGATAATTGCTTGAATTCATCGGCAGATACCAATGATACCGCCTCTCCGGTAGCTCCCGCTCGACCCGTGCGACCTATACGGTGAACATAATCCTCCGGTACATTGGGAAGGTCGAAATTCACCACGTGGGGCAATTGTTCGATATCCAGACCGCGCGCTGCAATATCAGTGGCAACTAAGACTTGCACTTTCCCACCTTTAAAATCTGCCAACGCTTTAGTTCTTGCGCCCTGGCTTTTATTACCATGAATGGCGGCAGCATTAATCCCTGCACCATCGAGTTGTTTCGCAAGTTTGTTAGCGCCATGCTTGGTTCGTGAAAATACCAACACTTGAGACCATTGATTATCTTGAATCAAATGAATCAACAGCTTCGACTTCTGATTCTTGTCCACTGGGTAAATCCAATGCTGAACTGATTCAACCGTTGTATTGGCAGGACTCACAGAGATCTCAACAGGGTTATTGACCAGGCCCTTCGCCAAACCGCGAATTTCGTTCGAAAATGTCGCCGAAAACAATAAGTTTTGACGTTTCTTTGGCAGCACCGCTAGTATTTTTTTAATATCGTGAATAAAGCCCATGTCCAACATGCGATCAGCTTCATCAAGTACCAGCACTTCCAAATGATCAAACTTTACGGCTCTCTGGTTATAAAGATCCAGTAAACGTCCCGGTGTTGCCACTAGCACATCAACACCCTGACGAAGCTTCATCATCTGCGGGTTGATTTTAACGCCACCGAATACAACAGCTGATCTCAATGGTAAATTTTTGCCGTAAGTAGCAACACTTTCTCCCACCTGCGCCGCCAACTCACGGGTTGGGGTCAAAATAAGCACTCGCGCCTGATTCGCTTGGGCAAGTTTTCCGGGTATCAATAGTTCAAGAATTGGTAAGGTGAAGCCCGCTGTTTTGCCGGTTCCGGTTTGCGCGGCCGCCATCACATCTTTGCCCTCAATCACCGCGGGAATTGCCTGCGCTTGGATTGGCGACGGGGTGTCGTATCCCTGATCAGCAACGGCATCAAGAATCGGGGCGGATAAGCCCAGGGAAGCAAAGGTCATAGGATGTTCTCTTACAAAAAAGGTTAATCAGGAGCGCGCCAACGGCGGGGCGTGCATCTTACAGTAAGAACAACTTGACTACCAGCCAATCACCCCGCCAACCTCAACCCTTGATCAAAGCTATATACCGCATTGAAGACCCAGACCTTGACTCATTTCACTGAAAAAACCGCAGATTTGCTCTGCTTGATTGCGCCATGGTGAAGGCCTTAGGTGTATCGAAATCGAGTCTGGCCGTGTTATTCATGGCTACGCCCACAGCTCCATCGGTGCACCATGAACAAGACCTCTCAATATGTCGGTGCGGGAAACAATACCCACCACCTCGGCACCATCACCGACAATAGGAATAGAACCAATAGCCCGGCTGCACATAATTTCTGCCAACAGTCGCACCTCCGCATTTGCATCAGCGCTTATCACTTCCCGCGTCATCAATTGCTCAATAGAATATCCACCGACCTGGCGATTATCATTCGCCGCATAACGCAGTAAGTCTCTATCAGAAACTATTCCCTGAAGCTGCTGGCGGTCGTCGACAATCGGCAGATGATGGAATCCTTTGGCTGCTAACAGTTTCCACGTGTCATTCAGCGACAGACGAACTGACGCAGTAACCACTGGGCTGGTCATGATTTCTCGTGCGTAACGCACCCTTGAACGCTCAGAAGACTGACGATTCTGACTTTGGGATTCTTGATAAATGTCTGTTTTTTTGGACAGATTCTTCTCTGCCACTTTATCACTATGGGTGCTCACGGCCTTTACTGCGGTGGACGCAGCAATAGGTGATATGTTGGTAGATTTTAATAGCTGATCGATGGGCGTACTGATTCGCGCGCCTTGTGCAATGATATAGAACATGGCAAATCACCTCTCTATAAAACTCGAAAACGGCGCGCCCTCCAAACAGACGATGTTACACGCCGTGGCGGTATAATTCAGTTTGCCGCTGCAACTACTGCAGCAACCATAAAAACCGCATACCTGCTGCCTACTCTAGGGTTACCTAAGACGGTGTTCCTAGACTTACCGTAACTCGTGAATCTCTCTGCCTCAGAATACTCAACAATAAACTTAACATCTGCGGTTAGCCTGACTAATAGGCAATCACCTTTCAAGAACATCGTTTTCCTTTACCAACCACATGCTGAAGTAGAGTACACGGGTGCCGTGGAGCGCCACCGGATCTCTGAAAAGACCCAGCACCAACAGCAAAAAACGCGTAAGCGTACCTCGTTCATGTTAGAAAGTCAGTCAGATGAGTATTGTACATACAGGGAACCGCCTGGTTCCCTAGTCAATGACGTTCCACTTCAGCGACGTCATCACCGAGTTTATCCGTACTCGGCGAGGGCCGCTGCAACAGCAACTCCGCTAACAATTTTTGCGCCTTGTGCCGTTAAGACATTATCCAGCGCACTCAGGCACAGCAACACATTTTTTTGGTTACTTGCGTGTCCCATTAATCCAATACGCCAGGAATTTCCCGACAAAGCGCCCAGTCCTGCGCCAATTTCCAGACTGTATTGAGACAATAGCGCACTGCGAACGGCGGCATCGTCAGCGCCCTCAGGAATCGAAACCAAGTTGAGCTGAGGAAGTCGATGGGCAGCATCAACAACCATAGACAAACCCATAGCTTCCAACCCGGAAACTAGTGCGCGATGATTTAACTGATGCCTTGCCCAAGAATTCTCGAGGCCCTCTTCCTTCAGCATGATCAATGACTCATGCAATGCATACATCGCATTTACCGGTGCGGTATGATGATAAGCACGCTTGGTGTTTGCACCCCAATAGCCCATGACCAACTGCATATCGAGAAACCAACTTTGAACTTTATGCTGTCGATTACTGATCACTTCAACAGCGCGAGCACTAAATGTTACGGGTGATATACCCGGAACACAGGACAAACACTTTTGCGTACCGGAATACACCGCATCTGCACCCCAGCCATCAACATCAACGTTAATGCCAGCTACCGACGTTACCGTGTCAACAATACTCAGTGCATTGTTTTCCGCAGCTAGCCGGCACAGTGCCGCCGCATCACTTTCAACACCTGTCGATGTTTCTGCATGAACAAAGGCTAAAATTTTGATATCCGTATTGTTGCTAAATGCCGCCTTCACTTTATCCGCATCGACCGGACTGCCCCATGAATCTTCGACCATGATCGCCACACCACCACAGCGCTCTACGTTTTCCTTCATGCGACCGCCGAAAACCCCATTCTGGCAAACGATCACTTTATCACCGGGACTAACTAGATTAACAAAACACGCTTCCATACCGGCTGAACCGGGGGCTGAAACAGGTATGGTCAATTCATTGTTTGTTTTGAAGGCGTAATGTAACAAGGTTTTAATCTCATCCATCAAGCCAATAAATTCAGGATCGAGATGACCGATAGTGGGACGACTTAAAGCTTCCAATACGCGCGGACTGACATCAGACGGTCCGGGCCCCATTAACGTGCGTTCAGTCGGATGAAAGCTAGTGATCATATCGATCTCCTTAGTGGTACGGTTGTTTTTTAACGTCTAAATTTTAGATGCGCACATTAGCAGTTTTTACGTCCGAGAAAAACAGGCAATCATTGACCGCCAATAACGACCCGCTATAACTGACTTTTAAACCATTGAACATCAAGCCAAAGGCTCCTGTCGCCAGGCCTCGTCGATAAGAGATACACAATCACCCGCCCCTGAAACACCCTCATTGGCAGGTTCATACTCCGCATGAACCATAGCCATACCTTCGCCAGACCGGTTAAAAGTTGGCAATGTGATAGCCGAGGGCGCACTACCGCACATCGAGACAGCTTCTGCAGCAGACTGACAATCTACCAACTCTTCCAGTGTCATGAAAGTAGGTGGCAACATCTCAATGAGCTGGGCTTGTCTATCAAGGAGAGCTTCCCGAGGGGTGTACCAACGATGCTCAACAATCTCGCTACCATCGACAATGACATCATGGTGACCCGAAGCAGTTACATCACTGATAAAAAACCAGGTAGCGAATCGCTTCGGGCTATCTGGAGGCGTTGTCCAATGGGCAAAGTAAACCATATTCTGCTCATTAATGATCAGATTAGCCTCCTCACGCGTTTCTCTGGCAGCACCTCTTCTGGCAGCAGACTCGATATCATCAAGATCATGGCTGTAATCTTCCTTATCGATTCTCCCGCCGGGAAAAACCCAAGAACCTCGAGCAAAGCTGACGGCGGTTGAACGGCGAAGCATTAGCACCTCAAGCCCAGTCTCACCATCACGTGCTAGGACAACGGTAGCTGCAGGAAAAATTTTTGACATAATACCCAGACTCCAAAACTGATAGCGCAGTATAAGTGCGGTCTACTCACATCTCCACCCCAATGCCATCCACTATAAGCGCTATTTCACATTGCGCTTTTAACACCCCTGCGCCCAGCAAAAAATCGACCCACTTCGGCTGAAGTCTATACCGCATCTTGACAATAACTCGGGCAACCAGTTTTTACGAAAGCTTTCGCCCCTGATGTTGTGTGCTATGCGCAGCAGCCGCCCTCGCTCGCACCTGAAGAACCAGAGGCCACTAGGAAGCTGAATGTAATAGATTTGAAATATGGTTTGAATTTGACCGACCGAGCACCATCGTGCCATTAAAACTAGCCGGGGTCAGCCGCCTCTCCAATCACTATATGTTTGTCGACCAGACAGGTGTCAAACAGGCAGTAAAACAGCAATTGGATCTTGTGAACGGCATTATTGCCGGTAGTGTAAGAGTCGTTGAACCGGGTAAATGGTCATTTCTGGAAAGAGCACTTGAAACCGTTCTACAAAAACTCACGCTTACCCTCTAGCCCCTATTGACGATCGGTTAAAACAGCGGTCGATTGCGAATATTAACAATGGACTGCTCTAATTCCTCATAAACCTCGGCAATATTAACCCGAATACCAACCTCTGCCTTTCGTGACACCTGCGTTACCGGAAAGATAAAGTCTCTATCATAGCCCGGCACTTGAAGTGATCTAGAACGGCCATATCTATCAAAATAGACGATCCAATTAAGTCCATATTCTGACTTCAACAGATTCCCAAGAATCAGTCCCATTGCCTGCAACTTTGTCTTCTGGTCCGCTGTTACGATATTTTCGTCCAACAATCGCTGCATAACCGCAAAATCGTTATTCTTTTTCCCGTTGAGCTGGCCACCAAAGTTGCGCCTTGCTAAGTCGTCGATGCTGTCGCGCTGATCCTCCATAAACTTTCGATCAATGGGCGAAACAGGCTCCGTTCTCACCGCTTGTACCATTAACGGCGAAGAAACCAAACAGACCGAAATCACGCATTGGAACATCCATTTTTTCACTCGATTATTTCCTCCCAAATGACAGTCTGACGAAATCTTTGACCGCGATCTGCCAGTGTAATTCACTAATCGGTGAAAACAACCCCCTAATTTGCCAATGACGGTCCCTTCCGGTTATTAATGCTTGAGCTTAGCCGAGGCGGTCAGTACCATGACGGCTTCCTTAAGTTGTGGAGGTAGTCAATGATTACGGGCAGTATGGTTGCACTGGTAACCCCGATGACAAACACCGGTGATATCGATTGGCCGGCACTAAAAAATTTGGTGGATTTTCACCTTCAGGAGGGCACCCATGCCATCGTTGCAGTGGGGACCACTGGTGAGTCGGCCACGCTGAATGTCGCCGAGCACTGCATGGTGATAAAACACGTAGTCGACCAAGTCAACGGGCGCATTCCAATCATTGCAGGTACTGGGGCAAACAGCTGCCACGAAGCCATCGAGCTTACCTCGGCGGCACGGTCTGCGGGTGTTGACGCGTGTCTGTTAGTCACTCCTTATTACAACAAACCGACTCAGGAAGGTCTCTATCTATTTCACAAGCTTATTGCCGAGTCGGTAGCAATACCACAGATCCTTTACAATGTGCCGGGCAGGACAGCCTGTGACATGAGTAATGATACTGTTGATAGTCTCGCCAGCATTGATAATATTATCGGCATTAAGGATGCAACAGGCGACATAGAGCGTGGCCGAGATCTTATCGAACGCTGCTCAGATCGTATTGCCATATACTCGGGCGATGACCCTACAGCAACCGACTTAATGCTGCTCGGCGGAAAAGGTGACATTTCAGTCACCGCTAATGTTGCACCAAAATTAATGGCGCAAATGTGCGACGCAGCAATTGCAGGTCATGCTGACCTGGCAAAAGAGCTTAATGATCAACTAGCCCCATTGCACCAAAACCTGTTCCTTGAATCCAATCCAATTCCAGTGAAATGGGCGCTGAAGGAAATGGGGATGATCGATGACGGCATCCGACTGCCAATGACCTATTTTTCCGACGAATACCACCCAACTCTGAAGCAAGCTATGCAACTTTCAGGAATTAGTGAATGAAGTTTTTGCCTAAACTGGCGGTATTAGCCGCAATCGTAACCAACATCTCCGCATGTGGGTGGCTGTTTGGAGATAGTGGAACCTTTCGAGATCGCGGTGATGATTATCGCAAAGCTAGGGTAGAGGCACCGCTTAAATTCCCGGACGCAATAGATAGTGAGTCCATTGACGACAGCTATGCAATCCCCCCAATAAGCGATCGCACCACTCTGGATGAGGTTTTTGAAGTGCCCCCACCTGAGCCTCTGTCCGAGGATCTTGACCGTGACTCTGTCCGAATCAACACGCTGGGGTCAACTCGTTGGATTCTTATAGACGGTGCTCCCGGGCAAGTCTGGCCGCGCCTGCGCGGATTTCTCAATCTTAATCAGTTAGCTCTTGAGCGCGTTGACGCAGTCAACGGGATCATTGAAACCGCTTGGATGCAACCTGAGGGTGAAGATCTACTTCGTGAACGCTATCAACTTCGCATAGAGCAAGGCGTGCAAAGAGCCACCAGCGAAGTTTATATTTTACAAGCCGATATTCGTGCTGGCCAAGAGCAGTGGCCCGCACAATCAACCAGTGACGATCGCGAGCAAATCATGACCACCGAGCTTGCGCAGTACCTAGCAGACAGTTCTGCTTCCGCTGTATCAATGCTCGCTCAGCAAGCTATTAACTCATCGGGGCGGGTCACATTGGAAGAAGATGAGGATGCTAACACTTTTATTCGTCTAAATTTACGCTTCGACCGCGCATGGGCCTCGACTGGCCGCGCTCTGAAAAAATCCGGATTTCAAGTCGATGATTTAAACCGCAAAGAACAAATTTACTATGTTCGCTTTATCGAAGAAGAAGATCGTGATGATGGCGGTTTTTTCTCTTCCTTCTTTGGCGGTAACAATGATAAAAAAGCCTCGGATGACGCCGGCACAGCCTATTATATAAAGCTACACAAGCAAGATAAGGAAACTGTCACTCTAACTATCGAGCGCCAGAATGGCGAAGTGATGAAGAAAAGCGAGACTGAGAAGCGCCTCAAACTCATTAAACGTAACATAGCTTAAGTTGTTTCGATGAGCCTGGCATTGGCATCTCTGGGTAGCGGCAGCCGCGGCAATGCTACCTTGATTAAATCTGCGAACGCGTTGCTGCTAATCGATTGTGGCTTCACGATCAAAGAAACTGAACGCCGATTGCACATCATGGGGCACCAACCTCAAGATATCGATGCTATCCTGGTTACCCACGAGCATAGCGATCATATTAAAGGAGTCGGCCCCTTCGCTCGCAAATACCAATTACCTGTCTACCTAACCCATGGCACAGGCCAGTATGATGGTTTGAAAAAAATCACTCATATGCATCATATCAATACTCACCGACCTTTCTTCATTGGTGACATTGAAGTGACACCCGTCACCGTACCTCACGATGCAAGAGAACCCTGTCAATTTGTCTTTCGGCATGACAATAAAACTGCAGGTGTACTTACCGACTTAGGCAGCATCACTCCTCATGTTGCGGAGCAATACCGGCGATGTGATGCGTTAATGTTAGAGTGTAATCACTGTTCAGAGATGCTATCTATGGGCCCTTACCCGATGTCACTCAAGCAACGTGTTGGAGGCAATTGGGGACATCTAAATAATCATCAAGCTGCCAATTTACTCAGTGAGATTGAAGTCGATCAATTGCAACACCTCGTCATTTCACATGTCAGCGAAAAAAATAACACCGAAATACTGGCAAGAAATGCGATTCGCCGTGTTTATGGTACAGAAAAATCACTCATTATGGCCAGTCAAGACGATGGAATAGCTTGGCTGGACATTGTATAGCCCGCTATTCGAACACTCCTGAAACACATGCACGGATAGCCATGAGAAGCGTTCATATATGGAACCTCTCCTGTTGCTTAGCTTACTATCCACCGGCCGCATATTTATCTAAAAAATCGCCACCAATAGACATCAGTGCTGTTAATTCCAAGCGGCCGCAGTTTTTCTCTCGCCACAAATCTTTCCGCCAGAGTGCTTTGAGCAGAATAGCACTGGTCATCAAACAATTTAGGATAACAGCAACCCTGTTTCGATCAAAAATATATGAACTCAATCACTGTAAGAAAACCCTTTCACAGCTTCTTACCCACACTAATTAATGGATATCATTATTGACATTAATTTTTCCAATCTCTAAGATAGACTCAGCTAAAAAATTGCCACATCCACCACCGATGGCCCTCTAATACTCGAGGAAAAAATATGAAAACGTTCGTCGCCCTTATTGTAGTACTGAGCATCATCGCCGGAGTCAGCTGGCAAAATCGGGTTAATTTATTAGTCTGGGCACTGCCAAAAATCAACGAGATACGAAATCCAATCGGCGCTAACGTTCCAACTGAGTGGACCAAGGGTCCTGGCGCTACCACTGTACCTCCTAGTGAACGTCCCCCCAATATTATTTTGATACTTGCCGATGACATGGGGTTTAACGATGTCTCACTCTATAATGGTGGCGCCGGTGATGGCGCCCTCATAACACCGAATATCGACGCTATTGCGCAGCAAGGCGTAGCTTTTAGCAATGGCTATGCCGCTAATGCCGTCTGTGCACCGTCTCGGGCCTCCATATTAACCGGCCGTTACTCCACTCGGTTCGGTTTTGAATTTACTCCCTTTCCAAAAATTGGAGCAACTATTTTCCAATGGATGCAAGAACTCGATCAGCCTGTTCTGCCGGCCGAAATAGATATGTCCCTCGTTAAAACCATGCCAGATATGTCTCATCTGGGCATGCCTCCAGAAGAGATTACCATCGCTGAAGTACTTAAAAATGCAGGCTATTACACGGCTCATATTGGCAAGTGGCATTTGGGCAGTGTAAACGGTATGAGGCCCGAAGATCAGGGCTTCGACGACAGTCTGTATATGAAAGGGATGTTATATCTACCGGAGAGCCACCCCGATGTCGTCAACGCAAAAAGGGAGGAAAACAACATCGAGCGAATGGTTTGGGCCAGTGGTACTTATGCCGCTCAATTTAATGGCGGCGACTCGTTTCAACCCGGCGGCTATCTAACCGACTACTATACCGACGAGGCGATCAAGGTCATCGAAAACAATCGCAATCAACCATTCTTTCTTTACCTGGCACACTGGGGAATTCACAATCCGCTGCAGACAACCCGCGAGGACTACGATGCCTTCCCTGATATTGAGGACCACGCTTTGCGCGTCTATTCAGGTATGATTCGAGCACTCGATCGCAGTGTTGGTCGTGTATTGCAATCTTTAGAGGACAACGGCATTGCCGACAACACCATTGTCGTCTTTACTAGCGATAACGGTGGCGCAGGTTATATTGCTTTGCCAGACATCAACAAACCCTACCGCGGATGGAAATTAACCCAATTTGAAGGTGGTACTCATGTGCCGTTCATGGCCAAATGGCCCGCCAAAATAGCAGCCGGTACCACCTTCGACAGCCCAATACACCACATCGATTTGTTCCACACATTTGCAGCAGCTGCCAATACTGCTGTGCCAGACGATCGTAAACTCGATGGCGTAGACCTGCTGCCTTACATTACTAAACAAGTTGACGGAGTTCCCCATACAACGCTTTTTTGGCGCCAGGGACATCACCAGTCTGTGCAGCATGAGGGCTGGAAACTAATCCGGTCCGACACACCCAACAAACGCTGGCTATTCAACCTGGCAATAGACCCGACTGAACAAGAAAATCTGGCGGCCAGCAACCCCGAAAAACTGTTGTTACTCGAGGGATTACTGGCCGCCCACAACGCTGAACAAGCAACGCCTATGTGGCCCAGTGTAACGGATGGACCACAGCTCATTGATAAACATGGCGGCCAGCAATATGTGCCTGGCGATGATTATATTTACTGGCCCAATTAAGGAACAACAATGAACGATGTCACTTTGTACGGCTCCTCTCTTTCACTATTTACGGGAAGAGCACGCAGCTACCTGATCAAATCTGGTATACCCTACCGAGAAACAACGCCAACAACTGACCACTTCAAACAGCATGTTCTACCCAAAACCGGCGGCCGCCAAAGTATACCTACGATCGAACTCCCTGACGGTGAGGTCATTCGTGATGGCGCTGCAATCGTCGATTATTTCGAAAGCGACAACGGTCATCGCTACTCTCCGATAACACCCAAACAGCACATACTGAGCCTGCTGTTTGATGTTATTGGCGCAGAGGGATTGCTGCGACCGGCAATGCATTTCCGCTGGAATTTTCCAGAAAAGAACCTCTCATTTTTACGGTTTCATTTTGAATCGCTAATGCCGCCTCATTTAGATAAAAAAATAGCAGCGGAAAAAAGCATGAATCAAATGCGTGCAGCCTGTCAGGCCTTTGGTGCGGTGCCAGAACATTTTGAGTTAGTTGAAACGCTCTATATGACATTATTAGAAAAGCTGAACACCCACTTTTCTAACCAGCCCTACCTGCTAGGTGGGCAGCCCTGCATCGGTGACTTCGGTATGATCGCACCGTTCTTTGGTCATCTGGGGCGCGACCCCAAGCCTCTGTCACTGATGCAGCAAAATGCCGTGCGATTATTTCGCTGGACCGAACGAATGAACCGGCCTGAACTGGATGTCGGTGAATTTGACAATCAGGACGGTGTTTATCTGGCCGACGACGAAGTGCCCGGCTCATTGATTGACGTACTCCAACATTTGGCTTTGGATTTCATTCCGGAAACGCGAGCAGCAGCCGACTGTATTAATCAGTGGCTTGATCAACAAAATGATTTGGAGCCACTAACAAATGCCGAGCGCGGTGTCGGTTTTGGCAGCTTCGAAGTGCAAGGTGAAACGATTAGCGCCCTCGCCCAGCCTTATCGGTTCTATTTGTTACAACGGGTTCAGGACAGCTTTGAAGCAATGAATGCGTCAGACCAAAATCAGGTTAAATCCATGCTCGAACGCGCCCACATGGCTGATGTGTTGGCGCTAAAAATTAGCCGTCGAATTGGAAGAGAAAACAACCGCGAAGTTTGGTTGTGATGCGCGGCAATCCCAATAATTTGATCAACTGTTTAACCATTTAAGTAACAGGGTATTAATCATGCAAGTTAAAAACAAAGTCAACCCAAACGAAACCCAAATGAAAGAGTTCATGGAAGGTGATGCAGACTCACCGATCCATATGGTGAATCTGCTTAAGTTTAAAGAAAAAGCCGAGTACGAAGACGGCCGTGAAACCAATTTATCCGGTGCAGAAGCCTACGCCATTTATGGACAGGAAGTTCAAGGCCATGTAAAAAAGGTGGGCGGCAGCGGTGTTTTTGCCGGCCAAGTTAGCCGACTTATGCTCGGCGAAGTTGACGAACTATGGGATATGATTGCCGTGGTAACCTACCCCAGTAGAAAAGCCATGCTCGCAATGATCACTGACCCGGATTATCAAGAAAGCGCAAAACATCGACAGGCAGGACTAGCGGGACAACTGAATATTGAAACCAAAAGTTAATGGCGTCGTTCCGCTGCCAGGTTACATAATCCATATCAATAGCAACACGCACCAAGAACCTACAAAGGATTATCCGCCATCAGTTTCATCGTGGCTTCTGCCAGCTCCTGAGGCGAATGTTCCTGCAAGAAATGCCCCGCACCCTCGATTGTAATATGAGGCTGACCTTGCGCTCCAGGTACCGACGCCTTAAATCGAACATCACCACCTGCAGTAACCGGATCCGAATCAGAGAACGCGCACAGCAGAGGTTTCTGCCACTGTTCAAAAACGCTCCAAGCAGCCCTGTTGGCCGAGATTGCGGGATTATCAGGAAAAATAGGCACTAGCGTTGGAAACTGCCGGCCACCCGCCAAATAACTCTCATCTGGGAAAGGGGCACCATAAGCTTGCTGCTCTTCCGGAGACAGCAAATCTCCATTGCTCATTGCAAGAACAGCCTGAGGAGAAAACCCCGGCGATTCCGAGCAGTATTTAACCCAGTGCATAAAGCCCATACCGCTCTTATCTCCTGCCATTGCCATACCCATCTCTAGGGGATTGGCCGGAACCGCGAGAGAATCGTAATAAGCGTGCATCAGTCTACTTTTTTCCTCAATCTGTTCGGGCGGCACCCCCTGCGCATCGGGCAGGCCAGTATTGGCAACCACAATTCGGGCAAAACGATCGCTATTTTCAGCAGCGACCCGCAGTCCAATAAGGCCTCCCCAATCCTGACAAAAGAGCGTAATTTTTTGTAAACCAATGGTATCAAGCAAGGCCTTTATCCACCCAACATGGTTGGCATAGGTATAATTTTCACGCAGAGTTGGCTTATCGGATTTACCAAAACCAATCAAGTCTGGGGCAATAACTCGGTATCCTGCCGCGACAAAAAATGGCACCATATTGCGGTACAAATAAGACCAGGCAGGTTGGCCGTGCATAAGTAACACAACCTCTCCGTCATTCGAACCTTCGTCCAGGTAGTGCATTCGCAGCTCACCGCCCTCGCCATCCGCAACCTGAATATAATTCGGCTCAAAGGGGTAATCGGGGAGGTTGTTAAAACATGCATCGGGTGTGCGTTTAAATTCCATACTGCGTAACCTAGTAAGTTTGTTGATCTGTTTATTTGAGAGAAAACGTTTGAACTATCCGTTCCGTTTTCCGCGCCCATACACAAAGATATCGATCATCGCTGTGACTAAACCAAAGGCCAAAAATAACAGTAAACGCGGATCACTCAGATAAAGCGATGTCTCCACCGGATAGGCAATGGTTTTGGTCATTGCTGCTAATTTAAAATCATGCCGCGGACCTATCTCAGGGTTGGTGATAATTTCGAGAAAACTGCGGCGGCTTCGATAGCGAAACAAGGCCGCAGTATCCCAACCCTCGGCATTCTCGATGCCAGAAACATCAGCAGCGAAGCCCAGACCCGATGCGTAGAATACTGGATGACAGGCGCGCGAGAACAACTCCGGGTACATATGCTCCATGTAGTGCGAGCTGTAATCTTCCGCTGTTGCGTCTGCATCAAAACCTGGCATAGTCGGTGGACTCGGATTCATTTGAATATTGTTCACCATCAAGAACTGGCGCCCACTATCATTTTCAAAAAAGGCCTGTAATTGCTGCTTACGCTTTAGGGTAAGACCATCGCGAGCATCAAAATAAGCCATCGCTTTTTTCACTTCTTCATCACTGAGAGGACCACCAAAATCGGTATACCAAGCAGTAAAAAGAACCCATATAACCGCAGGAATACCCCACAAAATTAAGCGTTTATTCATTTTTGGTACCCAATACTAATTAAACAACTGCATAACGCCGGTGCCGGACAAGACGTTGTCGACACGGTCCCGATCCGCACTATTTAAAGACTGATAGGCCTCTCGCAGCCATTGCAAACATTTCGCCTGATAGGTAAAAGGATTTTGTTCCCAGGGGCTACCGTCTAGCTCCATTTGCAACACATCTGCTTTTGCCATCACCGCTTTCGCATTGCCAATAAGATAAGGTGCATAGATTCGACCTACTTCAGACAACACGTTCTTTAGTGCCTCGGAAGGATTATCAATATCTAACCAATCTTCATCGCTAACCAGGTAGCCTGACAAGTCTTCGACTATTTCCACCCATGCGTAAACGCGAGGACACTCTCGAAGAATAATAGCCTGTGGAGTTGGGTCGAATAAGGCCAGGCATGTTAGCTGTCCATATATAGCAAAATCTGCGGAGCCTGGTCGCTCACCCATCAGAAAAGGCTGCTCGGTTAGTAGCTTGTCGAGAAGGTGGATAAAACGCTTGAAACTTGCCTCAATGATTGGCTTCGTTGTTTCGTTAGATCCCACGTAAGACAGACGCGAAATCTGCCGCTGACGAATAAAGTCGCCCATTGCCTGACACTGATCTTCAGGCTGTGAAATACCACCCCAACGAGGCAGGATATCGCCCCCCTTCTTAATATCTGCCTCGTAATACCATCGATAGTGGAACATCGCCTTGGTCAACCACTCGTCGCCGTAGTCTTCCAGCAACATATCTATAAAGGCCAGCGCAGGATCAGAAGGAATAACCGATCGCCCATCATAATCAGCCTCGAACCGCCGGATCAATGGGCTAGAATCAGTTACGGCAACTTCCTGCCCCTGCTCATCTTCGAAATAAAAGGTGGGTAGCAAAGAGACCTTCGGCTTAACACGAGTCTTCCTGTGACTATCCACACTACTATCTGCCTTGTGCGAATTGTATTCGAGCCGGTAGGGTATATTTCTAAAGCGCATGACGCTTAACATTTTCCGAGTATACGGTGATCCCGGAGCACCCATTAATTCCTGCACTTTTCTTTCGCTAGTCATTTGTTGTCTCTGCCTTGAATTTTTGTGTCACTGCCTGATGGTTATTCGTGTGATACCGCTACTCCATAGTAATCGCTTTGTTGAACGCAGGCCGCGCGGCCACACGTTCAACGTAGGCCTTCAAACACTCCATTTCTTCAGGAACACAACCGAGACGATTACTCATGAAACTGGCATGACCCAACATGATATCTGCGCCGGAAAAAGCACCAATCAAATAGTCTTTTCCTTCCAATGTTTCATTGACTGGTTGCAACGCCTTGGTCAGTAGTCGCTGCGCCTGTGCCAACACTTTTTCGTCTCTGCGTTCTGCAGGCAATAATATAGTCTGCACAACAATGGTATTAACCGGAGGCATTACCATACCCTCGCAGTAATGAAACCACTGCAGATAGTCTGGGTATGTCGCATCGCTAACCGCCGGTTTTAAACCGCCATTTTTGTGCCTTTCCAGAATATAGTCGACGATAGCACCAGACTCGAACAGCGTAATGTCGCCATCCTCCAATACCGGCACGCGACCTAGCGGATGGCGCGCCCGATGTTCGTCAGACTTTAAATCTTTAGGATGAAAAGCCATTTTATTAACTTCGTAGGGTAACTGTAACTCTTCTAACAGCCAGACGATTCGACTAGCCCGAGAATTGGGTGCAAAGTGTAATTTCAACATGTGGACTCCTTGTGAGTAGTTTTGACTTCTAAAAACCGGCCTATTTAATGTCTATCCTCTGTTGGCCAGCCCTTCTTTTTTCAAACGCCAGAGCAACACATCAAGACGATCTTGCCCAAAAAATGGCTCGCCGTTGAAGCTGCAGGTTGGCACACCCCAATGACCGGCCTTTGCGTGGGCAATTTGATTATGCTCGATCACCGCTTCAAGGCGATCTTCCTCTGCACTCAAACGCAACTCCATTGCCACCAAATCCAGACCTGCTCTTGCTGCCGCTTCAGCGAGAAGGTCACCTTTATGCCAGTTAACAGTGCCACCCCAGATCAAGCTGGATATTTCATCGGCAAACTCGATACCTCGACCTAATTCGGCGGCCAAAATACCAAGCTGGGTCAAACGTTCAATGTGAGGCTGATCGGTAGCGGTCTGGCGCAGACCTTCATCGTCCACATACTGATTAACAGGATCAGGGTTCGGCCACACAAAAGGCAATTCTAAAAACTCCGCGACCCGAAATACGTCGGTCATGAAATAGGAAAACCATTGTGGGTTCACGGTATGAAAAAATTCAGGAGTGCGCACGGCAATCGGATATACCGGCTTAAAATTAACTTGTAACTGGTACTGTTCTTGCCACTGGCGCAAGCGCCGAGTCGCGAGATATGACCATGGACTTCTAAACGACCAGTAGACTTCGATTTGCAACGTTTCGCTCATGAAATTTTCTCTTCAATAGCTGCCCTTTGCTCATCATCACAAAGGCTATATTGTTATAAGGTGACTATGGCGACGTTTTATAGCAGCCCCTATATTCTTAACCCATGCCAGCACTGAGACATACAACTGTTGCCGAGGGCGTCACTTATCAAGAAAAGCCATTAACTCGCAGCGTTAGCCAAAAAAAGTCTGAGCTCAGTAACTCAGGGTAAAGAAGGCATGCTATCCATCAAAATAAACTATAGTCACTATTAATGTCAATAGATAATTGGTAGTCCCTTCACCCGATTCACTCAACCTAAAGTAGTCATCCAAGGGGCAGCTTTCTTTATACCATTCGAACGAGACACTTCCGTTTCCTTCTATAAAAAAGGATACTCTGCCAAGAACATCAATCTTCAACATCTATTTTTCGCCGCGTCACAGCACTAAAGAAATGACGCGGCGACGGTTACCGACATACTCAATTTACGACTTCGCAACAACCGCGTTTATTGTAATATATATTGGGCCGCCAACTTGTTGATAATCCGATGAAAATCGGCCATTGTTTCCTGAACGATTTCCTCGGCACTCAATACGGAGTCTATACGTCCACAAACCTGCCCAGTTAGCGGGATGGCGGCTTCCATATCACCGCCAAAATACAGCGATTGTAAATCAGCCATATGCTCTTGCATGCTGATTTTACCCTCGAACGCAAGCCCACCGGTGCGTTCAGTGCGCAGGGCTCGCAACGCAGGCCGAGACTGCTGGTTTAAAAACACCGTATCCGTTTCTTTGGCGTTTACTAGTGCAGCCTTCCAATTGTCGTGTACCGGAGATTCAGAGCAAGACACCATACGCGTTCCCATTTGTACGCCCTCTGCACCCATGGCAAACGCACCGGCCATCGACAAACCGTCGGAAATTCCACCCGCAGCAATAATGGGGATGTCTACTCGCGAGCGAATCAACGGCAACAAGACCATTGTTGAGACTGGGCTCGGGTTTTTAAAACCACCCCCTTCACCACCCTCTACGATCAACCCGTCAACACCGGCATCCATGGCTTTCAGCGCCATGTCGAGTGTTGGTACTACGTGAAAAACTTTGATACCCGCCTGTTGGAAGTCTTTAGTACACACACTTGGGCTGCCAGAGGAAGTCGTCACGAAACGAATTCCCTGCTCGATCACAAAGTCGATAATGTTGGTGCCTTTTACATAGGATAAAGCGACATTCATACCGAAGGGCTTATCGGTTAGCTGACGCATTTTTTCTACTTCAATCTTAATCGCATCCAATTCACCCGAAGAAGTCTCGATGATACCCATGCCACCCGCATTACTCACCGCCGAAGCCAACTGCGCTCGGGCTATCCAGCCCATAGGCGCCTGAATAATTGGAAAGTCTGTTCCAGTCATTGCCGTGACACGGTTGTTGATTTTCATTTCACTCATGTTGATTTCCCATTCCTCATTATTAAATTTTTATTCTGCAATATTGTAGCGACTTTGCACACCAACCTAATTGGA
>TARA_B110000908_G_scaffold172788_1_pt1 | contig 29657 bp, 29 predicted proteins | sample TARA_B110000908 | Tara Oceans TARA_B110000908 (sample SAMEA4398067) | marine metagenome | biome: Polar Biome; feature: [DCM] deep chlorophyll maximum layer (ENVO:01000326); material: water (ENVO:00002006), including particulate matter (ENVO:01000060) such as... | depth 36 m
GGTGTCGATCCCACAGTCACCGGACTCGACTCCGCAGCTAATGAAGCCATGCGTAAGGTAACCACTTTCGTAGCCGCCTTTCACAATCACATTAGCCACAACGAACTTCACAGCGCATCCAAACGCCTAACGGAAGCCTTCGCCATCGGTGAATTCCTCCCTGCCGTGCAAACCGTGCCTGGTGATGATCGCCGGATGATCCTCGAGTATGTGCGCGATGGGCACTCACTGGTGAATGCCATGGACGTACACGATTACTCACGTGCCAAGATTTTACTCGAAGCACTTAAAAAGCGTTCTAAGGATTTCGATTCCACCAAAGCCGAAGGAGCTATTGCGGCCTACACTCGCGTTTCCGACGGACATATTCGGTCGGCTCAGATCGCGCTACTCAAAGGTGACGAAGCCAAGTTCGAACAAGAGCTAAAAAATGCCACCGCCGTCTGGCCTACTAACCCACGGCTCAAAGAAGTCGATAAACGGCTCGATGCCATGCTTGCCACTGGTGACATCGCTCAGAATCTGCTCAATGACTTTGACCGACTCTTGAGCGAGGATAACTTCCGTGAGATATTCAAGCGCCAGTATGAGTTTGTCCCCGTAGTTAAAGACGACGCCAAGCGTAAGGATGCCGTGGAGCAGATCATCCGCAACATCCACCGCATCGATGGGTCCCTCATCCAAGCGAGTGAATTTTCCAAAATTGGAAATGACTTCGCCGCCTGGGAGTCACTTGCAAGCTTGCGTGATGAGTTCCCCAAGGACCCTGAACTGCTTCGCCAACTTGAGAAACTATCCTCTAAAGTTGCGAATTTCACCGTAGCTCTGACACGAGCTAAAGAGTTCGAAGAAAATGATCTCAACCCACAAACGGGATCGGCCATGACATGGTATCTTGAAGCCAAGAGTATTTACCCTGATAGCAAACGTGCTCAAAAGGGAATCGACCGCCTCGTTGATCGCATCCTCCCTAATGAAAATAATCGCCCCTCTGAACCTTCCGTATCCGGCTCGATCGACGATGACGTTTCCCTGGATTAATCCAGATCATTTTTAGAATCTAACTTCATACCAAAGCCCTTTGCCTTTCACGAGGTATAGGGCTTTTTTATGGTTTAAGAGAAATGGTAAGATTCCCTATCTTTTTCTTGCAACGGAGTCCTCTGCTCATATGCTCATCGCCTCTACATCAAGCGGGGGCATATCGTCCCCCGCTTTTTGTTTTCACCCCATAAGCATAACAACCGTCCCCCATGAATCCTATTGTAACACCATTCGCAGGCATCGCAGGCCTAGTCATCGCATTTCTGATCCTTGCGAATATCCTTAAGCGCCCAGGAGGCGAAGGTAAGGTCGCTGAAATTGCTGGAAAAATTCAAAAAGGTGCCATGGTCTTCATGAAGCGCGAGTTTATACTCATCTCCTTCTTTGCCAGCGTTATTGCCATTCTACTCTTCTTTTTTCAGGAAAGTGCCTACGGAAAACAACAGTCACTGGCCTTCGTTCTTGGTTGCCTCGCATCATCCTTTGCAGGATTCGTGGGTATGTTCACGGCGACACGCGCCAATGTTCGCACCACTATCGCTGCACGCGATAACGGACAAGCCGATGCGCTCGGCGTCGCATTCTTCGGTGGCTCGGTCATGGGACTTACGGTTGCGTCCATGGGCCTCATCGGGCTCGGTGGACTATTCTATTTTTACAAAGACAATCATCACGTCGCTGAAATCATGGAAGGCTTCGCAATGGGAGCATCACTGGTCGCACTCTTCTATCGCGTCGGTGGTGGAATCTTCACTAAAGCTGCAGATGTCGGTGCTGACCTCGTCGGAAAAGTCGAAGCCGGAATTCCGGAGGACGATCCTCGTAACCCAGGCGTGATCGCCGATAACGTTGGCGACAACGTCGGTGATGTTGCCGGTATGGGATCTGATATCTTTGAATCCTACTGCGGTGCTCAAATTGCCACTGTAGCGATTGCTGGCGCAATTGCTGCTGACACGGTCAAGAACTCGGCCCTACTTGAGAAACTCGGAACCACCGCTGACAAGGCGGGTGATCTGATGTTTCTTCCTCTTGCCCTCACCACCGTCGGCCTGCTCTGCTCCGTGCTCGGAATTTTTCTCGTTAAAATGATGTCGTCCAAAAACCCGGCTAGTGCTCTTCGCATCGGCACGATTGGCGCTGCGATCATCTTTGTCGTTGCCACCTTCGGCTACACCAACATGCAGGGCTTTAGCTCTAACATTGCCTTAGCGGTGCTCTGTGGTGCCGTGGGAGGTATTATCATTGGCCTCATCACTGAGTATTACACGGGAGGGCAGCCCATCCGCGACATTGCCAAATCAGGTGAAACCGGAGTCGCTACGGTGATGATCAGCGGCCTTTCCGTCGGACTTAAATCCGTTGCCATTCCCCTACTAACACTCGCAGCCACCGTTTATATTTCCTACGAGTTCGCTGGCCTCTACGGCGTGGGACTCGCTGCCGTCGGCATGCTTGGAACCGTTGGTATCACGATGGCGATCGATGCATACGGCCCTGTAGCTGATAACGCAGGCGGCATTGCCGAGATGAGCGCCATGGGCCCTGAGACACGTAAAATCACCGATGGACTCGATGCCGTGGGAAATACCACCGCAGCGATCGGTAAAGGATTCGCCATCGGTGCCGCTGGACTTGCCGCACTTGCCTTGATCACCGCCTTCATCAAAAAGTCCGGAGTAGGTGAAGGTTTCAACTTTGCAGACGAAGCTGTTTTACGGACCTTCTTCGTAGGCCTCTTCATCGGCGGCGTCGTTCCCTTTGTCAATGGAGCCATCACCATGGAAGCCGTGGGTAGCGCAGCCTTTGAAATGATCAACGAAATCCGGCGCCAGTTCCGCGAAATCCCCGGACTACTCGAAGGCACAGGCGAACCTGATTCTGACAAATGCATCGACATCGCCACACGTGCGGCCACCAGAAAAATGATCCTGCCCGCCGTGCTCGCCGTGGGAACACCCATTGTTGTCGGCTTTGGATTTAACTTTATAGGCGGACCAGGAGAAGGAGCCATCGCCCTCACCGGAACCCTATGCGGAGCTCTACTTGGCTGCATTCTTATGGCCCTGTTTATGTCCAACGCAGGCGGAGCCTGGGACAATGCGAAGAAGTATGTTGAGGACGGTCACTTCGGTGGCAAAAACTCCGAGACCCACAAAGGCTGTGTGGTTGGTGATACCGTAGGTGATCCATTCAAAGACACCTCCGGCCCCTCGATGAATATTCTCATCAACGTGATGGCGATTGTCAGCCTTGTGATTGCACCTCTTTTGACGCGATAAATATCCCCTTCTGGGGGAAGTCTGGATAGTTAACCTTGTCATTAGTCCGCTTTTATAGGATATTAATGACCCTTAAATATCTATGCCTACAGCTTTACAGTCATCAAGCAGAGCTGCCGAGACACGCAAAAAGCTCTCTATGCAGCAGCGCGCTCGATCGGTCCCCTATAAAAGACCTTTCGTGGTAGCCGTCTTGGCGTCACTTATCTTCTATTTGAGTTTGATCGCTTTCCTAACGAGCGTCGTTTCCTTTGCCATTGCTCCGGTGGAGTTAAACACCGGTGCAGCCTATACATTGGCAGCACTCCTTCCCATGTGCGGCTTATTCTGGACCGTCGCATACTTCAAACGAAGAAACGCAAACTGTCCACTATGCAAGTGTACTCCGTTTCTAGATAACATGGCGCACAAACACCAGAAATCGTTCCGGATAAAACCCCTCAACTACGGCACAACAGCCGTCTTCAACGTGGTCTTCACCCAATGTTGGCGCTGCATGTATTGCGGCAGCCCCTTTGATATTCTTAAATCAAAGCGTGGAAATGATTACGTCGCCTGCAAAGACGACCAGTAAAGTCGACAAAAAATGAGGATTCGCACGAAGCGAATCCCCATTTACCAGACAAACTGAATAATTGTAATTCAGTTAAATTAATTAGAAGGAGTAAGAAAGAGAAACACCTCCGTAGAACAGGTCATCGCTTACTGTTGCTCCTTTTGCGTTCGCGAAGTTGCTGTCAGCACCCACATACTTGAGGTAAGGAGTCAGAGTAATATTTTCAGTGATTACCACTGGCACTGCAACACTTGCAAAGAAATGGTTAAAGCCTTCAACGGCACCACGGTTATTACCATTCACGTTAGGCGAGAATCCAAAACTCCAAGCAGCACCTGCAGAGAGGTCGATGCTCACATTTGAGTTGTTGGGAATTTCAATGCTCTTGGTAACTTCAAACTCAAGGTACCCAGCGTCGATCGCATCAGTATCATGGTAGTAGGTCAGGCTAAGTCCGATGCCATTCTCTAGTTCAGTCGACAGACCTAAGTAAACTTCGTGTGTGTCGAGCCCTGCTGCACTGGGAGAATCTGGGAAGAGATAGTTGGTGTAACCGATAGCAACGTCAATCTTACCAAAGCTCTTACTCAACTCAAAGTAGAGGTCAAGCTCGTTAAAACCGGGACCACTGGAATTCCCACTATTGTCCTGATACCATGCACCAGCAGTCAGGGTAATGCCATTACCCAATTCAGTGGAGAGCTCTGCGCCAGCGTCGCCCATATCTTCACCGAAATCTTGACCGCGCCACTCATAAATTGAGTGATAACCGGTGGTGATTTCAACTTCGACTTCAGCAGAAGCTGGAACTGCGGTAAAGGCAAGAAGCCCTCCGCCCATCATTATACTTTTTAGCGTATGTTTCATAATCACCATAAACTAAGCAAGCACCGTGCCAACTTTACGTTCATAAAACCACAAAAAAGCCGAAGCCCCTCTCGAGACTCCGACTTGATGAATAACTATGAAAACTTATGCCTCCCAGTTGTAGGCTTCCTCACCGTGTTCACTACGGTCGAGACCTCCATGTTCGATATCTTCCTCAACACGTAGTCCTCGGCATACTATTTTAGCACAAAAGATGGCTATCACTGAAGCAACTCCGCTCCAGAGAATCGTAACAACGACGCTTTTTGCCTGAATGAAAAGCTGAGGTACGCCGCCTGTAACAACCACATCGTTCACCTGAAAACCTTCGCGGATAAAGACCCCTGAAAGCAATGCTCCAACGATTCCTCCTATGCCGTGCACACCGAACACATCCAAGCTATCGTCATACCCTAAGGCATTTTTCAGCTTGGTGGCGGCTAGAAAACAAACAACGCCTGAGATCAGGCCTATCGCCAAGGCGCCCATAACATCCGTAGATCCAGCAGCAGGGGTAATCGCGACCAATCCTGCAACCGCACCTGTGGCAACACCAACAGCTGTCACTTTTTTCACCACGATATATTCGATGACAACCCACCCAATAATCGCTGCAGCTGCGGCAACTTGAGTTACTAGCATCGCTAATCCTGAATCGAAGTTTGCACCGGCGGCACTGCCAGCATTAAAGCCGAACCAACCGACCCACAGCAGTGCGGCACCAACAAGAACGAATGGCACATTATGAGGAACCAGTGACGGCCCAGGGAAACCTTTTCTCTTACCAACCATAATACAAGCAACCAAACCGGCAATACCCGCGTTGATATGCACGACGTTTCCTCCAGCAAAATCAATAGCACCTTGAGCTCCCGACATCAAAAACCCCTCCGTATGAAATGCGCCACCGTCGGCCCATGCCATGTGCCACATCGGCAAATACGAAATCACGGTCCAGATACTTGTGAAAATCAGCATCGCGCTAAACTTAATACGTTCGGCAAAAGCACCTACAATAATGGCAGGACTGATGATGATAAACGTCATCTGGAACATCACAAAAACAGACTCAGGTATTGAACCACTCAATTCTCCCTGACCGTTGTTATTGGAAGTGATATGATCCAAGAACAGCTTTCCGCTATCCCATCCAAATAGTCCGCCTTGTGAATCACCCGATGCAACTGAGTAACCGAAGATTACCCAGATCATTGACATCACACCGGCCAAGACAAAACATTGCACAAAGATACTCAGGACGTTTTTCGATCTCACCAGGCCTCCGTAAAATAGAGCCAGGCCAGGCAGACACATCATCAGTACCAAGAGGGATGAAGTCAGCATCCATGCGGTATCGCCTGAATCAGGTTGAGGCACTTCTTCTCCAGCAAAGGCAAAGGATGAACTCAGCATGAGCACGAGCAGCGGCATTAAGTAAGTTTTTAGCTTTTTCATAGTTTTGTCTGTGGTTTCGCGCGTTTGCAGATCACTCCGACCTATTTTTTGGAAATAGTTTCCACATAAATTGGCTACCTATGACCTTCGCGCGTGTAGAACTCAGCACAGGGCGTGCCAACCTCTAGAATTATTTTTCCCACCCTCCAAAACCATTCTTGGCACGCCTCATGCTTGGAGGAGTTGTCCAAACAACAAAAACAACAGTCCATGACTACCAAATCAATACTACCCGCATCCCTCCTCTTACTCGGAGCAGGCACTTTGCTCGCAGCAGATGAACCTACCGAATACGAAAAGTTCGAAGGAAGCGCCGAATACGTTAAGTTCGCCCTCAATAACCTCTGGATCCTTATATCCGCCGCACTGGTCTTCCTGATGCACCTCGGGTTTGCCAGTTTGGAATCCGGCCTGTGCCAGAGGAAAAACACGGTCAATATTCTCTTCAAGAACTCCTTCATCATTGCGATGGGCGTGATCACCTACTTCGTTATAGGATTCAACACCCACTACCCTAGTGAATGGCTAATCGACGGCGTCCTTGCTATCGGCGGTCCCGCTGGTGCCGAGCCTGGAACTGCCGCAAATTTCACCTCAGAGTATAACCCGGGCTACACCTACTGGGCTGACTTCATCTTCCAGGCGATGTTTGCCGCCACAGCGGCTACCATCGTTTCTGGTGCCGTTGCTGAGCGCGTTAAACTGCCCTCCTTCCTTATCTTTGCTACGGTACTCGTCGCAATCGCCTACCCAATCGCTGGTTCATGGCACTGGGGCACAGGTTTCCTTAGCCGCCTCGGTGGTGGAGATGCTGCCTTCTACGACTTCGCTGGCTCAACCGTCGTTCACGCCTTTGGCGGCTTCGCAGCCCTTGCCTGCGTCATCGTTCTCGGACCACGTAAAGGTAAGTATACCAAATCTGGTCTCAAGCCTATCCTACCTTCCAACCTTCCACTTGCTACCATCGGTGCATTCCTCCTCTTCCTCGGATGGTTTGGCTTCAACGGAGGATCCGTCCTCTCAGCTGATGCCCAGGGCGTGTCCACTGTCTTCGTAACCACTGCACTCGCAGCATGCGCCGGAGCCCTCGCCTGTATCGCTACCTCATGGATAGTGCTCAAGAAACCTGACCTCTCGATGGCACTCAACGGATTCCTCGCTGGACTGGTCGGTATCACCGCTGGTGCCGACGCCATCTCCCCTTCCATGTCCCTCGTCGCAGGTGGTGTAGCCGGAGTGCTGGTTGTCTTCTCCATCCTGTTCTTCGATAAAATCAAAATCGACGATCCTGTCGGTGCCATTTCCGTTCACGGTGTCTGTGGTATCTGGGGAACTCTAGCCGTCGCCTTCTTCGGAGGTGCCAACTTCACCTCACAGGTTATCGGAATCCTCGCAGTATGCACCTTCGCATTCGTCTTCTCATTCGCCCTGTTCTACGTGATCAAGCTAGTCATGGGTGTAAGAGTGGATGAGGCAGAAGAAGCTGAAGGTCTGGATGTTGCCGAGCACGGTGTTCCAGCCTATAACCCATAGGCCCCTTCATAACAACTACTCCACCGGGAGGGCGATAATCGCCCTCCCGGTTTTTTGTCTCCTTTTTTAGGGTATAGGACTTTCCATTCCCCCCTCTACCACCTTATTCTCCTGCAGATTTTCCAGCTATGCGCATTCTCCTTGTCGATAACTCCAATACCCGAACCAAGTTCGCACTCGCTAGCCGAGACGAACTTCTCAATTGGCGAACCATCATTCCGACACCGGAAATTTCTCCCGAATCATTAAACAAGGCTCTCGAAGATATCGAATGGGATGTTTCCATCATCAGCTCCGTAGTTCCAAATAAAGCCGCTATTTTGGAATCATTCCTCGGTGACAAACCCTGCCATCAACTTAGCTACAAGAGCAAACTTCCGATCCGTATCAGCTATCCCAAACCTGAACAAATCGGTGCCGATCGCCTTGCTAACGCAGTAGGGGCCCATGTCCTCTACGGTAGCCCATGCATCGTGTTGGATTTTGGTACTGCCGTTACCTTCGATGTGATCGCAGCAGACGATCCCGTGAACGATCCGGAGAACACGGGAGAAGCACAAGCCTCCTATCAAGGTGGAGTCATCGCGCCCGGGCTAGCATCGATGACCGAAGGGCTCGCTCGGCGCACCGCCCTGCTTCCGCACATCCAACTTGAGGAGCCCAAACGTGCCATTGGAAAAACTACTGAAGAAGCCATGCTCGCGGGAGCCGTCTATGGCTACCGTGGACTCGTTCGTGAAATCCTCCGCAACCTGCGCAAGGAACTACCTGCCGATCTCGTCGTAGTTGCCACCGGAGGTGATGCCCCCCTGATTACCCGTGATCTACAAGAAATGACCAAGCTAGCCCCTCTGCTGACACTCGATGGATTGCGAATTATCGCTTGCCTCAATTTTTGATTTTCACCTCCTCTAGAAAACTTTCTAACTCACCACCCTGCATACCACTATGTCTAATCAACCACTTTCAATTGGCATCGATTTCGGCGGAACTTCCATCAAAATTGGAGTCGTCAACGGTCAGGAAACCATCGACTTCTGCACCCCTATTCCCACGACCGAATACGAAACCCCAACCGAACTCATCAACGCCATCGGAGAGTGCGTCGCGACACTGCGAGAAAAGCACCCAAACATCTGCGCAATCGGAGTAGGAGTTCCCGGTTTTGTCAATCTCGACAAAGGCCTAGTCTATCAACTTACCAATGTTCCGGGATGGGTGCATGTGCCACTACGTGATCAGCTTGGTTCACTCACAGGGCTTCCGTGTATCATCGAAAACGATGCCAACTGCATGGCATACGCGGAGTGGAAGCATGGATCTGGCAAGGGTATGGAACACCTCATCTGTCTTACTCTGGGCACCGGCGTGGGCAGCGGTATCATTTCTAACAACATGCTCTTACACGGCAGCCACTCCACGGCTGGTGAACTAGGCCAAACATCCATCGATTTTCGTGGTCTCAAAGGAGCCTACGGAAACATGGGAGCACTCGAGGATTACATCGGAAATCGTGAAATAGCCAAGGAGGCTCAAGCACAATACGCCAGACAAGGAATCACCCGGCGCTTGGAAGAGTGCACGCCCGCGGACCTCACTCTAGCAGCACAGGGCGGTGACACCATCGCTGTCGATATATGGCGTGGTGTGGCAGAGAAGCTTTCCTGTGCCATCGTCAACGCCTGCTGGCTTTTGAATCCGAATGCTATCATCATCGGAGGTGGTGTTGCCAAGGCAGGAAAGTATCTTTTTGAACCTCTTGAGACATTTATCCGCACCCAACTCTCCACACCTTTCTACAGCCATTTAAAAATTCTCCCAGCCCATTTCAGCAATGATGCCGGCATCATCGGAGCCGCCACACTAGGTTTGGAAAACGCTTGCCCTCCTGACTAGTCGGCCGCTGGCAAAGACCCAGAAAAGGCCCAGAAAAGGCCCAGAAATTCACTGAAGCAAAATAGGATCAGCAAAGAGCAATAAAAACACTCCGATGGTGTAAATTTTACGTGCCATATGCTACATACGTGCTTAGCTTAGATAACAGTTCACGCTATTATGAGTCAAATAGGCAACCTTACCCTCGATCCCTCCGCTCCGTTCTTTATTCTTGGGCCATGCGCCCTCGAATCCGAAGATTTTGCATGGCAAATGGCCCGCTCTCTCAAGGAGATTGCCGACCGCACAGGCATCCAATTCATTTTCAAAGCCTCCTACGATAAAGCCAACCGCACATCAGTTGATTCTTTCCGTGGACCTGGCGTCAAGGAAGGCTGTCGTATCCTTGGTGAAATTGGGAAAGAACTCGGAGTTCCAGTCACTACTGATGTCCACACCCCTGAGGAGGCTACCATTGCCGCAGAGACTGTCGATTTCCTCCAAGTCCCCGCCTTCCTCTGTAGGCAGACCGACCTTCTCGAAGCCTGTGCCAAAACAGGTCGCCCGATAAACATCAAAAAAGGCCAGTTTCTTGCCCCATGGGACGTCAAACCCATCGCAGGGAAAATGAAACACTTCAACTGCGAGAACTTCTACATCACCGAGCGCGGCTCTACCTTCGGATACAACAACCTCGTCGCCGATATGCGCTCACTCTATTGGATGCGCGATATGGGCATGAAAGTCATCTTCGACGCCACTCACTCCGTGCAACGACCCGGCGGTGAGGGAGGAACCACAGGGGGCGATGGAGAATTAGCTCCCGTGTTAGCCCGCGCAGCTGTTGCTACTGGCGTCGATGGCATTTTCATGGAAACCCACCTTAATCCTGAAAAAGCCTTTTCCGATGGCCCTAACCAGATTCCCTTAACCGATATCGAAGCGGTATTGATCAAACTGCTTGCTGTGCATCACGCGGCACACGATCCTTTCTAAAATTCACTCTCCCGAAACTTCCAAGTTTCAAACTTCAAAAACCAAACTGAAAAATCCTGTCCATCATCAGAGATATCTAACACGAGCTATCACGCTCGGCGTTTCAGTAGCTGCACTTTTAGTCACGATCACTCCATCGTGCTCAAAAAGTAAAAAGGAATCTAAAAAAGAGCCTCCGGAAAAGGCCGAGAAATCTGTTGCCCCCAAAAAGGGAAAAGAAAAAACCACTTTCCAAGCACTCGATATCCTCCCTGAAGGAAGCATTTTACGAAGTGTTCGATTCCCCCGATACGATAAAGATTTCAACCCTCTCTCCCTATTCAGTGCCGACACGCTCACTGTTCTCGATGGGCATCGAATCCAAGCAGAGGGCATCACCATGGAAATGTATGGTAAAGATGGCAATGTCGAGAAGCCAACGATCATCAAAATGAATCGGGCCATCTACACCCAGAAACATGGAACTCAGGAGTATTCCATTCTCAAAGCTTCCGAAGCCATTCTCATCAAGGGTCCTATTAAAGAGGGTCGTTCAGAGCCAAGTTTCATTGCTTCAGGCACCGGTCTCATCTTAGACTTGGACTCAGGACGTGGTTTTTTACTTGGACCAGCGTCCACTTTGTTCCAAATTGAGCAGTCCGACTCTTCAAAAAAACCAGACCCTTCTGAAAAGCCTGCCCAAACACCTGCCCTACCCAAATAACACCCCGCAATGCAGCTGAAACATTTCATCCCATCGTTCAACGGAACTCGAGCCATCACTGGCGCGCTTCTCGTGCTATCCACCAGCTTGATTGCAGCCCCTCCAGAGCCCCTTACTGCCGCTCAACTCAATGAGCTCGATCAGCTCGCACGTCCACTCAGCGAAAGCATCACGCGTGAGCAAGAGGACAGCCAAAAAATCATCGATGAGGACGCCACGCGCTCAAAGACCACCGATGGTGTCATGAGACCTTTTCTAGAGAGTATTGGCCAAAAGGCGCTACTCGTGCAAAGCCCGCAAGTGATTCCTACTCCCCCGGTCACCCCTGTTGAGAAGAAACCCACCGTAACGTCTCTTAAAGTCGAGTGTGATGGCGGCCTCTACTTCGATAATGAAATTGGAGTGCTCGCTTATCTGAAAAACGTGCGCCTCACTGAGCCACGATTCAAATTAACCTGCAGTGACGAACTCAAGGTCTTTCTCGATCAAAAGCCTGTGGAACCCGAACTAAAACCAGGGGAGACAGCCGTAACGCCCAGACCAGACGCTAAGGATAAAGCAGCTACCGATCAAACTGCAGCTGATACCAAAAAGAAAGACAAGAGCCTAGCCTCCTTCGGTGATCTCAAACGCATCGTCGCAACAGGCAACGTCAAAGTGATTCAGAAGGACGATTCAGGTAAACTGTTCATCGCCTCAGGTGGCGTGGCTAGCTACGATGCCAAAACTGGGGAGATGATCCTCAAAGGTGGCCTACCAAGACTCCAGCAAAGCAAAAACCAATACCTTCAAGCCCAAGAACCCGGCCAGTGGATCAAAATCCACAAAAATGGAAAACTCATTACCAGCAAAGGTAAGTGGGTCATGCAAACCACCACCAAAAAACCAAACCCTTGATTTCCTAACCATGCATAACGTCGACATCGAGACCTTACCAACGGCCTCCCCCATGAATCAACCTGAGCAAACCATGCCAGCCCCAGGAAGTGGGCCGCTGCATCTCGGCACAGAGTCGCGCCGCGTAGCCCCCTTGCTTCTTGAAGCTCAGGGGCTGATGAAAACTTACGCCGGCCGCACCGTAGTCAATGACGTTCATCTCAGTGTGCGCGAGGGTGAAATCGTCGGCCTGTTAGGACCCAATGGTGCAGGCAAAACCACCAGCTTCTACATGATTGCCGGGCTCGTCCCCGCAGACGCGGGTATCGTCAGGTTCGGAGGAAATGACATCTCCACCCTGCCCATGCACAAGCGCGCCCGTCTAGGCATGGGCTATCTGCCACAGGAGGAATCTATTTTCCGGCACCTCAATGTGGAAGAAAATCTTCTAGCTGTGTTAGAGACACGCAAGGATTTAAACCGTAAGGAAAGGCAGTACCGCGCCGACCTACTACTTGAGCGCTTTAACATCACCAAACTCCGGAAATCCGAAGCTCTCTCCCTCTCAGGAGGTGAAAAACGCCGACTTACCATTGCACGGTCCCTTTGCACGGACCCCACACTACTAATGCTTGATGAACCGTTCAGTGGAGTCGACCCCATCGCTGTGGGTGACATTCAGACCATCGTCCGCGATCTTCGTGATCAAGATGGTCTTTCGATTCTTATCACCGATCACAACGTGCGTGAAACCCTCCACCTTGTCGACCACGCCTACCTCCTCCACGAGGGCCAACTCATCCTCGAAGGTGAAGCCCAAGACATCGCCGCCAACCCACTCGCCCGCAAACACTACCTAGGTGAAGACTTCGTCCTTTAAGAATTTAAACTCCCATTACCCAGTCATTACCAAATTTCTCATCCTGATTATTCAGGACCAATCAATAACGTCGCCACAGGCGGCATGACCCAAACCAGAAAGGAAAAACGATGCAAACAGCAAATGCTAATACGCAAATAACCGTAACCGTTCGTCACGAAGCAGTCACCGACTCCCTCCGTGATTACGCCACCAAAAAAATACAAGGTCTCCACCTCGATTATCCTAAGATCATCGAAGCCAAGGCCATCCTCGATGCTCACAAAAATCGGCACCATGCCGAGATCATCCTGTTCTGTGCCAATCACATCGTGATTGATGCCTCATCCGACAGTAAGGACATGTATGCAGCCATCGATGAGACTATCTCCAAGATCGCCCGCCGTATGCGCAAGCATAAGACGCGCCTCCTGAAGAAGCACCGCCCTAACAGACGAGGCGATACTATCAAACATCTTGATGAAAAAGTCTACTCCGCTGACTTCCTCGACAACCTGACCGAGGACAAAGATGAATCAAGCCCGGATCCAGAACCCATGATCATCCACCGTGAGGGCTACCGTGTTCTCACCATGCTCAAGGAGGAAGCCATCATGCAGCTCGAATTATCTGACAAGCCGTTCATCGTTTTCAACAACGAACGCCGCAACGTCACACAGGTCCTGTATCGTCGTAACGACGGCGATTACGCCATTATTGAACCGTAAGGTTTGATTAAAACTATTGAATCAGTGCCGCTGGGGTAAAACCTTGCGGCACTTTTTTTATTCACGAACCATCACAGGATGATATCATTCGCTTATGAAGCCCCTCCTCTTAATTAGTCTATTTCTCGTTTCTTGCCTGCATGCTGAAGAAGATAAGCGTCCGATGCTCTACCCCTTTGACGTCAACATCGGTGGTCAAAAAGCCGCCATGCAGGAAGGCAACATCCTCTTTGCCGTCATTGCAAAACCAGTCAAAGCAGATGCTTTATTGAAAATCGAAAAAGAGGCCCCCATGCTCATTATTAATGCCTTTTCAGTGAATGAAAAAGGCGAGGTCATGAAAGCTGGTCAGCAGCCCGCAGTCATCTTTACCCAGAAGACCAAGTCCACCAAGCTCGACGCCACCATGGATAAAAAACCACTGAAGCCTGGCCGCTATCTCGCCAACATTGTTGCCCACGGCGGGACATCACGTGTTGTTTTTGTCGTCGAAGACAAATCCGGAAAACTCAAAATTCCGAGCATCAAGCAGGTGCTGGATTTCCTGAAAAAGAAATAATAGCCCGACCGTCTAGCTACGGAGTTTCTTTTTCTCTTCCCTCCTTTTTCTTAACGTCCGTTCCTTCGGTTTCCTCTGCGGCTTCTTTATCAGCCTTATCCTTGTCCTCAGACTGAGAACATTTACCAGACAGTCATGTGGATATCCCAAACGCTGGGAGAATCCATAATTGCAGTGCGAAGTAGAGGGCTAGAAAGCCTGCGAATAACCAGAAGTTGTTCATGGTTGAAGTATAAGCTCAGTTAGTAGCAACGCTACTGGTTTTTCATGTTATTCGCCACCATCGTGAAGAAGGTGCGCAGGTCTAGCTGGATCGAGTTCGGAACATTGGTTTCCACCATCGCCTCGTCCATGAGCTTTAACCATCGCTCGACTTCAGCCTCGCCAATGGCGAAGGGCGCGTGACGCATGCGGAGGCGTGGATGTCCCCGCTTCGCTTGGTAACGTGGATCGTTTCCAAAACGGAATAGAAGAAAATCACGAAGACGTTCCTCAGAGCCCTCCATATCCTCTTCAGGATACATCGGCTTAATGAGATCATCGGTTTTGATCCTCTTGTAAAAAGCCGCCACCATCTTGGTGAATCCAGCTTCGCCAAGAATAGTATAAATTACGGCTTCGTCCATGGGGTGGTTAACGGGTTGATTTGTTCATTCGTTGACTAGTTGATTGGCTTACTAATTAACTAATAAACCAGTGAACCAATCAACCCTCCTGGCGGGCGCTTGCTTTGAGGCGGAGGGCGTTTAGGGAGATGAAGCCTGAGGCGTCGTCCTGGTTGTAAGCTTCTTCGGCTCCACCTTCCATCGTGGCGACGTCCTCGTCATACATGGAGAATGGTGAGCGGCGACCTGCTTGCATGCAGTTGCCTTTGTAAAGCTTGAGACGAACTTCACCTGAAACAGTTTGTTGAGTAGAGGTAACGAGCGCTTGGATCGCCTCACGCTCGGGAGCAAACCAGAAACCATTGTAGATCAGCTGGGAGTATTTGGTGATGAGATCATCACGGACATACTGGGCTTCGCGGTCGACCGTTAAAGTTTCCAAATCGCGATGAGCAGCGAGCATGATTGTGCCGCCAGGTGTTTCGTAGACACCACGAGATTTCATTCCAACAAAGCGGTTCTCAACGATGTCGATACGGCCGATGCCGTGTTTACCACCAAGGAAATTCAGCACACGCATCACGCCGTAGGGACTGAGCAGAGTGTAGCCGTCTTTTTCGCCTTCGACTTTGAAGTCTCCAAGGTCGGAGATAATCTGGTCAATGCCTTCGTATTTGAGACCTACAATGTCGCCTTTTTCAAAGAGAAACTGAACATACTCGGGAGTGTCAGGAGCTTCTTCAGGAGAAACGGAGAGCACATACATATCGCGATCACGCTCACCAGTGGCGTCATACCAGGTGTCTTCAAGTGCGCCGGCTTCGAAGGAAATGTGAAGCAGGTTACGGTCCATGGAGTAGGGCTTCTTTTTCGAGGCTGTGACGTCGATCCCGTGCTTTTCGCAGTAGGCGATCATTTCTGAACGTCCTGGGAATTCAGCACGGAACTCAGCATCACGCCATGGTGCGATCATTTTGATGTCGGGTGCGAGAGCCGCCACGGAAAGCTCGAAGCGAACCTGATCGTTTCCTTTTCCGGTAGCACCGTGGGCGATGGCGTCAGCACCTTCAGCGATGGCGACGTCGACCATACCTTTGGAAATACAGGGACGTGCGATAGATGTTCCGAGTAGGTAGCGACCTTCGTAAAGGGCGTTGGCCTGGAACATCGGGTAAATGTAGTTGGCTGCGAAATCTTCCTTGAGATCACCGATGTAACACTTGCTGGCTCCGGTGCTGAGGGCTTTTGCCTCTAGGCCGTCAAGCTCCTCGCCCTGACCGACGTCGGCACAGTAGGCGATGATTTCAGCGTTATACTTTTCCTTGAGCCAGAGAAGAAGAACTGAGGTATCGAGACCTCCGGAATATGCTACGACGATTTTCATAATGATGTTGGGTTGAGATAAAATGGAACCTCAGTCGGTGAGGCGGGCGGAGAGAAGCACATCCAGATTGAAGATTCAAGATTGAAGATTCAAGACCGCGATATTGGGAGTGGGGGGCTTGTATTACACGGTTTCCTGTCGTGTGTCATCTTTGGCATGATTCTTCGCGCCTTCTTCGCGCGATAGGCAGATGCGGGTTACAATCCCGCGCTCCTTATGAATCCTCCTCCGGAGCCGCATCTTTCGTCTCTAGAGCTGGGTTTAATTTAGCTCCCGGAAGCACCTTACGCATGAGTTTCTTCAAACCTCCCTCGGCGGCTTCCTCAGCCGTTTCGGCATCACGTATCGCTTTCTCCCAAGCGGGGGCGAATCCCGGTGCCTGCTCACGCATGGTGCTAACTGCCGCCTCCATAACTTGCAGGTGCCTCAGCTCGGCGCGACCGGGTTTTTGTCGGGCCACGTTTACGTTTCCACGCAGCGTCTCATTCTGCTCGCGAAGGTCATCGAGCTGGCTCTGGAGTTGTTCGTTTCCTTTGGAGTTGATCTTGAGTTGGGTGTTGAGATGCCCTTGAAGCTCCTTGTTTTCCTCTTCCAGTCGCTTTCCCTCCGATCGAAGCATCACGATGTCCTTTCGCATCAGCTTCCAAGTCATCACAAGTAGGAATAGCCCAAGTAAAAGCCCCCAGGTAAATGGCTGGGAAATGATCTGCATGAATGAGTCCATGGGGGAACCATAGAACAGGAACGGGAGATGCCAAGTCAGATATGCTAGCCTGTAGAATCAGGGCTACGGTTTGTAATGGCTGCGATTGCGCAGTTTCTGTAACTTCCAGTCAACCGAAAGGAACACGATGAACCTAAATTCTATCAAACGAGGCTTTACGAGCACCAATCCCGAAAAAGGATTGCGCAATCTCTCTGGGGCTAGGAAAGCTGACCGGATTGATGATAGCACCAGCACCATCCGTGTAAAAGGTCGCTATATCTCTGGGGGTAACGATAAGATTGGTCAGTTCTTCGGAATGATGGGATACATCCACGCTTGGCTCTATGTAATTCTAATGCCTTGCAGCCTTGTTGCTGGTGATGATTACATTTTCTCACCCATCTCGATCTTTATCATCGGCTTCGCTATCGTGCACGGATGCGCTATGTTTGCTGACGGACTACGCAACTCTAACGCTCCATGGGCTACCAAGGGTATAAAGATCTTCTGGATCTTCAGCCTGTTGTTGGTTGTCTACGGTGTCGTAGCTTCGATGATGGTCGGCTAGTAGATCGACACGCTTAAAGGATTGATCTACTAGTAACGAGCCTGCTTGTAACCTTGGTAGTTTTGGTAAGCAAAGTAGGCGAAGAAAAATATACCCATCGTCATCTTAAGTGACAACATTAGCATCACAATCACGATGCAAGTGATGATACTTGTTTTATGCATGGCTTTACGGGATTTGACAAATTGATCCATGAGCTGACCGCCATCAAGCGGGTAAACAGGCATCATATTCAAAAGTGACCACCAAATATTGATCCAAATCATTGAGTTAAGAAATCCATAGATCGGTTTATTGTCAGGGAATAACCTCACCATGAGCTCGTGAGGGACATTGGTGTATTGGACATAGATACTCAATCGAGTCAATGCCTCTGGCAGAGGGAAAATAACAAATACCGCAGCGATACTTAAAATAGCTAACAGGATGCCAGCTCCTGGACCGGCAAGTATCATCGCACAACGTCCTTTTCTATCGAATCGACCACCCTGCTGATAGGCCAAACCGCCAAATGCCCATAACCGAATCCAGACAGTTCCGCCACCAAGCTTCCAACCCGTCAAGGCGTGGCCCAATTCATGCACAAGAATGGAAATAAATCCCGCCAGCATAAACACAACCACTCCCATATAGAGATCGGGAGAGCTACTGGATAGAGCGGTCATTCCTCCACCAATAAAAGCCATTACTAGCCAGAACCATGGTTCGACTTCGACGGGGATACCAAAAATCGTAAAACGTAACATAATAGATTGTTGTTAGAATTAGCTCAACTTAGCCGACAGTAAATTCGCAGCTGACACCAGAGCCTTGAGACCTGCCATCTCAATGGATGGGTCAACTCCACAACCCCAAACCAAAGTCTGACTTTCGAGGTCTTGCAATTGGATATAGGCAGCCGAGTCAGCATCCGATCCGCCGCGCACAGCGTGCGAACGGTAATCGGTGAGTGTGAAGGATTTTAAGCCTGCCTGCTCGAGAGCGTGGACAAAGGCGTTGATGGGACCGTTTCCGAGCCCGCTGATTTTCTTTACCTCCCCACTGATAGAAATATCGGCGTGGCAAGCAACCTCACCTTTTTCACCTGCGTGGTGATCGAGCTCATAGTCGACCAAGGCCAAAGGCTCGTTGATGTTGACAAACATCTTGCAGAAGGCATCACGAATTTCATCGGGCGAGAGTTCACGGCCTAACTTATCAGCCAGAGCATAGATGTTCATACCTACGACTGGATGCATCGTCTTGGGTAAATCAAAGCCGTGCTCGCGATCGAGGATGTAGGCGACGCCACCTTTTCCTGACTGTGAGTTGATACGAATGATCGCCTCGTATGAGCGGCCGATGTCTTGAGGGTCGATAGTGAGGTAAGGAACACCCCACGCAGTATCGGGCTCACGCTTGGTTTCCTCTTTGCGCAAGTCCAGGCCTTTTTTAATAGCGTCCTGATGGGAGCCAGAAAAAGCGGTAAAGACTAACTCGCCAGCGTAGGGGTGGCGCTCGGAGACTGTCATGCGGGTGACTCGTTCGTAAACGGCCCGGATCGATGGCAGGTCGGAAAAATCGAGACCTGTTTCGATACCGTGGCTGTTCATGTTCAAGGCCACGTTGGCGATGTCCAGGTTACCTGTGCGTTCGCCATTGCCGAAGAGTGTGCCCTCGACACGATCAGCTCCAGCCATCAGGCCAAGCTCGGTGGCTGCAGTGCCGGTGCCACGGTCGTTGTGAGTGTGCAGAGAAACGGAAACTGAATCACGACGGTTCAAATGGCGGCACATCCACTCGATCATGTCGGCGTGGATGTTAGGTGTTGCCCACTGGACGGTGTCCGGCAGGTTGATGATCATTTTATTCTCAGGTGTTGGCTGCCAGATATCGATCACGGCATTACAGCACTCGAGAGCAAAATCCAATTCCGTGTCGGAAAACGACTCGGGTGAATACTGCAGTAAAATTTCTGTTTCAGGAATCGTGGGTGCGAGCTCCTTGACCAGCTTGGCGCCATCGATGGCCAGCTGCTTGATATCCTCACGTGATGCGTTACCAAAAGTAACTCGGCGTTGCAGAGGTGAGGTGGAGTTGTAAATATGAACGATCACGCGCTTGGCACCTTTGATCGCGTCAAAGGATCGGCGTATCAGATGCTCACGCGTCTGGACCAGAAGCTGGATGGTGACATCGTCTGGGATGAGATCGTCCTCGATCAATCGACGACAAAAATTAAACTCGGTATCGGCGGCAGACGGGAAGCCTATCTCAATTTCTTTAAATCCAACACGGCATAGAAGCTGAAAGAACTCGAGCTTTTCCTCAATGGACATCGGCACAGGCAAAGCCTGATTACCGTCGCGCAAATCCACGCTCGTCCAGATGGGAGCGTGGGTAATGGTACGACTCGGCCACTGTCGATCTGGTAGATCAACGGCGGGGAACGCACGGTATTTATGGATACTTTCGGTCTTCATGACGCGGGTTGATGGGGTTTTTCACCCTAAATTGCAAGCCTCAAGCTGGGTGCTGGCGTGATTGTAACACTTTTCCTCCTTGTCGTGACCTCAGGTGATGGGCAAGATGCAGGAAGTTGATGAATATCAAGTTCCTACTTACTGTGTTGTTGGCTGGCTTCGCCTGCCTTAGTCTGAATTCGTGTTCCACAACGCCTAGCACCGGCGGATCACTGATGGCCCAGTACAATGCCTACGACCGACCTGCCAGCCTCCCTACCAACCGTTCAAATGTGCGGGTCAAGGTGTCCACCAATAATCGGATGGCTTATGTCATGGAAGGAAACCGAGCACTGCTGGTCATGCCAGTTACCGTAGGCACTTCTTCAAACCCGACCCCTAAAGGAAGCTTCCGCCTTTTCAATAAAAAGCATTACCACCGTGCTAATACCCACGGATATGCCATCAGCGGCGATAACGTGCGTCCATGTTACCTGAAAAACAAACCTAGCGGTTGGTCCTTCAAAGGAACTCCAATGCCCTATTGGTGTGAGTTCAAAGGAGCCTACGGATTTCACACCGGTTGGATGAAGCCCTTCCCCGCATCACATGGATGTCTGCGGATGCATAAAAACGTAGCCCCTAAATTCTTCCGACTGGTGAGCAATGGCACCCCAGTTTACATCGCAAGCAGTTTACCCGAGGACGCCACTATTGGACGCAACATTCCACGCCCCCCCGATTCTACACCGCTGCCTGGCAACCCTCACAGGATGATGACCACCAACGAGTTCTTCACGCAGCATAAAAAGCCGACTTATCAGTAGTGGCTTAGTTATCAGTTATTAGGTTATTAGTCGCCCAGACAGTAAAGATACCCATTCTTGGAGCCGGCGTAAATGCGACGGTTCCAAACGATGGGAGTGGCATCAAACATCGGCCCCGCTAATCGGGCTAAGCGCGTGAGTTTCCCAGCTGAAGAAACGGAGTAAAGATCCAAGCCATTGTCGTATCCAACTACGATCTTATTTCCAACAAAGAGAGGGGTTGAAATCGAGCCTGTGGGCAACTTGACACGATCGAGCACCAGAGGCGCAGGGTAATGATTCTTCCCCCGAGGTCCAGCTACCGTCACTCCCGGTTGGGTTTTCTTGTGATTCACCACGGTAAGCACTCCGTCTACTCCGACGAAACAGGCGAGGTCCTTATTACTGGCCGATGAGTAGCGGTGGTTGACGGCGGGCGATCCGACCAGTCCCCCAGCCCAGGTGTAGAACCGCTTGTTCGGCAAAGGGTGATACCACTTCACACCGCCTTTTGGTTTGAATTTCATCACACCACCCTGACCGCTGATAAACTCCCGTTCAATGCCTAACAAAAGATGTCCATCATTCGTTAATGGCATGGTTCCGTTTAGATCTCCGCCAACATCAAGCGTCCAGCCGAGCCCTCCAAAACCTGTTGAGCAGGCGTAGACTCTACCACACCCAGCGGCAACGTATGCCTTGCCACTAACGAGAGTAGGAGATGACTCGCAGCAAAGTTCAGATTTATAGGTGGCGATGTCGGTACTTATATAGAGCTGCCTTTGTTTGTATATTTTAGGAGCAGGAAAACCATTCTTCATCTTCGCCTTTGCGGGATCTGGTGAAAACACGGTAAAATAACCATTCTCTAATGGAACACACGCTTTGGAGCCTACCATCAGAGCCGATGCATCGACATCTCGGCTATTACTACTGGTACGGACGCTGTTGTGGTGCCATAGTATTTTACCCGTCGTGTAAGACACTCCGTGGAGGCTGTGCGCGGGTCCCTTTACAAAATCATTGTGCCGTCCCATGCGACTTCCCGTAATTAGAATATATCGTTTTTCTGGATCGCTCCCGCCAACATCGGCAAAGGTTGGAGTTCCCTTGATGACATCACCCACGCTGGTGCTCCAGATGACTTTCCCATCGCGGGCGCGGATCTTTTTGAGGTGATGGCTGAGGCATCCTTGGATCAGGTAGGTTTCACCACCTTCGCTAATTACCAGTGGCTGACCCGTCCAGCCTGCGCCTTTCCAGGTCTTAACGGTGCGGCCTATTTTGGTACTACCGCTGCCAAGATGAACCTTCCAGTGAACACGGAGTCGGGATGGCGCGGCATTCCCGTAATAATTTCTCTGTCCGTCACCAAGATAGGTGCCAACAAGTGGTTTCACTTGAGCAGGCAACGAACAAGAGCATCCGATCAATGCTAGAATAATTACTGGTAATATTTTCATCACATTAAATATGTTAGTCTGCACCTTGGATTGATTTTAGAGAAATCGTGTCCGGATATTTTTTGTAGTTTCCACCAATATAATGCCACCACTCGGATGGGAGCGAATAGAAACCGGCTTGCCTCATGGCATTTTGGAGGATCCGCACATTCCGTTTGATCTCTGGATCGGTGTGCTGATATTTCGTCGCTGCCTGAGGTGAAAAAGAATCAAAGCCAGTAGGCATTTTAACGGGCTTCCCTCTGGACGTTACTAACGTGATATCCACGGCAGTGCCACAGGAGTGCTGTGATGCGGCATTGTGCGGGTTCGCAACATAGGTGTCGTTATGACCCGATGCATCCCAGAGCATCATCTGGATACTCGGTGGACGGTAGGCATCCCAGATTAGGATACGGTATCCGTAGACTTTCACTAACCGGTTAGCATGACTGAGCCTACGTGCCGTTTCCGGTCTGAGCAGCGCAGGAAATGATGGCTGGTAGAAGGGCTTTTTCGAAAGCGTGGTAGCACCTTTATACTGAAGGTTGATCTTAATCGATTTGTCCACCTCCTGCACGTGAATAAGTCCAGCCTTGGCTAAGATGGGATTTTTAGAAACAGGTAATTTTGATAGAGACCCTCTGTCGTTCATGTTGTTTAAACAGGAGGATATTAGTGAGGCTAACCCAAGTAAGGTAAGGCAGGTAGGGTGATGCATACTCACGCAATTCTAGCCAATCACAAAACTCAGTCGAGCCTGCAATTGAGGGCAAGGGAGAGGAAATCTGTATATACCGGAGTCCATCCCACACTTTTAAGTTTGCTGTTCGATACGCGTTTACTGCTGTTACCCCGTTTACGAGGCAAGTCCGCATCAACTGACTGAGGCATCGGAAGATCAAAGTGATCTGCCAGTGATGCATAACAATCATGCTGACTCACAGGCTCGGACGTCACGTTATAGATTCCACTTACAACCGAATTCGAGCTAAGAAGTAACATCGCCTCAGCCACATCGTCACGATGGATGAAGTTCATCATACGCTCGCCTGAACCATCGATACGAGAGGTTCCATTGAGTAGATTTTTCAAAACATGGCAGCGACCAGGACCATAGAGACCTGATAAACGGGTAACTACACCGCCTGCATTTAAGATCAACTCCTCGGCTTCGCGTAAAATTTTAGCGGTCGCGGTGATAGGACTAGCGAGACTCAGCTCATCAACTTCCGAATGATCGGCCTGGGCGTAAACCGAAGTGCTTGATGTAAAAATAATCCGAGTATCTGGAAATCGAACCAATAGATTTCGAACACCTTCTAGATAAACTTTCCGGTAAGACTCCTCTCCCCCACCTCCAGAGGCAGCGCAGTGAATGATGAGATCATATTGACCCGAAAGCTTGGCCACATCATCCGCAGAAGAAAGATCGCATGAGATACAGCTTTCCTTAGCACTGCGGCTCAATTTATCGATAGTCCACCCAGCGGATAGAAATTGGGTTTCGAGGGCTTCCCCTAGAAATCCATAGCCGGCGATGAGGAGTCGAGCCATTATTGATTAGTCATTCATCGAAATACCTAACAATTCCTCAGTAGCCTCGCGTGGCCGAGCTGTAAGAATGTCTGGCCGACCATTGGTCACCAATACAGTATGTTCGTAATGTGATGAGTTTTTGCGATCATTGGTGATCACAGTCCAGCCATCGCTGAGGATGGTAACTCCAGCGACGCCGGCATTTACCATGGGTTCAATAGCGAGCACCATTCCTGGTCGCAGCTTAGGTGAACGACCCGAAGGACGGTAGTTGGGTACCTGCGGCTCTTCGTGGAGGTCGCGGCCAACACCGTGCCCTACGAACTCGCGCACGACGGTGAAATTATGCTTCAGCACATGGGCTTCAACTGCACCGCAGAGGTCGGCTAACATATTACCTGGACGAGCCTGATCAATAGCCTCGTAAAGAGACTGCTCTGTGGCGCACATGAGTCGTTTGGTTTCGAGATCAATTTCTCCAGCAGGAACCGTGGTGGCGTTATCGCCAATCCAGCCGCCTTTGGTGATACCGACATCGATTTTCATGATATCCCCTGGGCGGATGACGGTGTCGGAGCCAATACCGTGAACGACTTCTTCATTGCGGGAAATACAGATCTGACCGGGAAAGCCACGATAGCCGAGAAAGGCGCTTTTACAGTCGCGTTCCTTCATCAACTCACCTGCATAGGCATCAATCTCACCGGTGGTTTTTCCTGGTGTCACGGCTTTGGCACAGAGCTGAAGGATCTCACTGGCGGTTTCACAGGCAACACGCATTTTCTTAATGTCGGCTGCTGTCTTGATCGGTATTCTAATTTTCCTGGCCATGATTGTGATGGGTCTGGATGGTTCGAACTCGGGTGGATTCGAGTCGTGATGCGGAAGAGATACGTGCTTTATCTGAGATGAAAAGAAAAAAGCCCTGCCAAACACGGATGTGTCAGGCAGGGCTCGATTGAATGATTCAATTTGAGAGTTATCGAGAAGCTGTGCTGGAGCGTTCCTTGAGCACTTTGGTAAGAAGGTTACGGTTACTGGAGTCTGAGCGAACGATTTCATCACCTACGACGATATCGACTACCACACCCACCATGTTATCTACCCGGCGACCGCCAGGCACGTTAGGTCCACATCATCCACCGCCAGAGGCAGGTTTCATCTTGCGGACGATGTCCACTTTGGCTGTTTCAACCGTAATGGTATCAGCGTCATACATTTTACCCGTAGTGACTGTTCCTGTTTTTGTCTTACTGACAGTCCCCCCTTTGGCAAGGTCACCTTGGCTGTAATAGAGTGTGTATTTCAGAGTTACGTCTTCGATGGCACGTTTCCCGCTATTGTATACTTCGATTGCGTATCCGGTAGCAACACCGTCGCCACCGCCCTTGACCTTGACCTCATTAAACTTGAGGCGAACGGATTTGGAAATAACCAGAAGGTCTTGGTTGGCTTTTACATAATCCTGATCCTTTGTAGAAAGGACGTTCATGGGAAATCTCTTTTTAACTCCTGATGCAAAAACAACGGTAACCGTCTTTTTCTTGGCATCGTAGTCAGTTAGGGTTGCTTCGAATGATTTGGTTTTATCGGCGCTCTTGAAGGTTCTTTGCTCAATTGCCTGTAAGGGCAAGGCAAAGGTCAGTGTAGCCAATGAAGTTAGCAGGAGTAGGTGTTTACTTTTCATATCAGTTTATCTTCTAAAGTCCTTATCTCGATCAATTAGTAAGTCAATAAGGTATTAGTTACTGGATGTAGCGTCAACAAGTCCTGCAGCTTGTCTAATTATCTTCAGAGCCCCCCTACGGTCACCACCTAAAGCGGTGAGATCTTGCTTTTCGATGATATCTACAAGGGATAGGAGCCTTTTGGCATCAAGCTCGCCCTTTGTTTGGCTGCCGTTGAGTAACATCCCGCAGGCGGAAACAGTGGAGGCAAAGCGCAGATCCGAACTGGCGTGAATCCAGCCGCTAATACGACCAACGGGTAGTTGCGCTGTGTTTGCACCCTTACCTAGCGAGAGTGTCGCGATGGCTCCATTATTTATAGAGCCCTCGTTCTCGCGCATCTCCAATTCGTAAATCACATAATTCCCGTGCGAACGCGAGGCATGGGATGGTCGTCCGACTCGATCATTGGTTGGTGTATTTTTGGGTTGGGCATAACCCATCAAGCGCACTCGCTGAACTCGAGTAGCGTTGATCGACAGTATGGCAGGCGCATTGACAGATTGTGAAGCTGAGTCAGCGCTTACATGCACAGCCAGAAGAACGGTAGTTGGATTCCACGGTGTGCGGCAGATCTCCATATCAGCCACCAGTCCTCCACCACTGATCATGGTGGGTTTTTTATAGCGGAAATGATTGACCATCTCCTCTATTCTTACGGCGCGTTGTGGTGGGAGTTTTTTCTGCTCTTCAATCGAGCGAACGATCCATGGCCAACTGGCGGCGCCGGAGGCAAGTGGCACGTTCAGGGGGTGATCCCCTGTTATATTTTGCCAGCGTTGTTTCGAGCTGTCTTCAAGTTCGGGCAAACTGGCTGCGGATTCAATTTGCTCTTCCTTCATGCTATCGATCCGCTGCTTCACCTCCTTGCGGAAACTGTGGGTATCATCACTGATCGCCGCACTTACAGCATGGGCATTTTCTTTAGCTCCGTTAGTAGAACCAACGTCCCCTGGCACATCGCTCACGGCAGGGGCCATCAGGCTGTCCATATCGACTTGGGCCCAATCCCACTTGGCAGGAAGATCATCCCCACCGGGGCCAGAACCGCTACCTGGTCGGCCAGCAACGATGTAGAGAGTCAAGGCAACTGCGGCCGCAACACCAATTCCCGCCACAGCAGGATTTGTCCAGAATGATTGCTTTGCACTGGAAATATCTGTGATCACAGAGCTCGAACCTGCACCGCGTACAGCATCACGCTGTTCCGAGGTTAAAAGATGGGTTTCATTCCCACCGAGCGTTTCCATTAACATGCAAGAGGTATCGCGCACTTCATCAACTGCCGCACGCACTCGCGTATCAGTGCGCACCGCACGTGCTATCTCGATGGCATCATTCCCCTTGAGCTCTCCTAGAGCAAAGGCGGTGATACGGGGGTCATTGAGGTCGATTTTCATCTGATTAGGTGGTTATGTAAATAGGTAGAAAGGGAGGGTTTATTTAAGCTCATCCGGGAGGGTTGCTCTGAGTCGCTTCATCCCGGTGTGGATGAGAAAACCGACGTTGCCACTGGTGAGTCCGGTGGCATCGCTGATTTCCTGATAGCTGTATCCTTTTTCAAATTTGAGTATGATTACGGTGGCTTGATTCTCGGGGAGTCGGGCGATGTAGCTTTTTACTAATTTCACCCGCTCATGGTCGGCGGCGATTTGGCCTGGTTCGGCTACTCCGCTGTCCTCTGCTGCTAGTATCTCGTCGTCCACCAAAACAAGACGCTTCTCCTTACGCAGGACATCGAGAGCTCGGTTCCTGCACACGGTAAACAACCATGACTTCAAGCCATCGCGCACCTTGGACACATCTTGTTGGTAGAGTCTAATAAAAGTGTCCTGAACAACGTCACGTGCACGATCAAGATCATGAACGATTGTCTTTGCGTAGCCGATGAGTGGCGACTCGAATTCCGAGACCGCACGTTCGACCAGCTCTGCGCTGGTTTCCACCATTTCGTTTCCCTTCTGAATGTCGTTCAGTTTGTTGTTGTGGTTAGCATCGCCCATTTTAGGCACTTTCTATAGGTTGAACGCACAAAACGTAGGTTTCTTGGATATATTTACTTTTTTCTGATAAAATAGTTCAGATTCTCCAACTCGAGGGCGAGATCGACGCTATTCACGGTCACTTCAGATGGGACTTGGAGCATGGCAGGAGAGAAATTGAGGATGCCTTGTATACCGGCATCGACCAGGACATTGACCACCTCCTGTGCATGAGTTGCCGGCACACAGAGAATAGCCATCTGAACCTTGTTTTCTTTAATAAAAACGGGAAGATCGTCAGAAGAGTGCAGCGGAACGGGAATATTTCGCTCCCTCAGGCTTTCCGCCGCCGAGTCAAAAGCAGCCAGAATCTCGTAACCTTCCTTTTTAAAACCATCGTAACGCAATAACGCCCGCCCTAGGTTTCCCGCTCCCACCATGATGACTGGTTGCAGCTTGGCACGGCCAAGGCCTTCATGGATTGCCGTCCTCAGTGCCTCTACGGGATAACCGCGACCCCGCGTGCCAAAAGTTCCGAAATACGCCAGATCACGCCTAAGCTGGGATGGCTTCACGCCAGCCGCTGTAGCAAGAGCCATGGAGCTAACCATCTCATGGCCATTTTCATGGAGTCGCTCCAGACAGCGACCGTACAGAGATATCCGGTAGATCGACTTCTGAGGTATTTCCACTTTATCCATCAGAGAACCATGCAATGGTTAGATCGCGCGGTCAAGAAATCAAACCAGTTCTCAAAGTCAGTGGTATCATAATGAGGCCGCCGGAGGTGATTGGTTGATCAAGTTGGTAATCTCCAATGCCAGATCGAGAGCCGCAGCCCCTTGCTGACCGGAAACCTCAGGCGTAGATCCCGCCCGTGCACATTCCACAAAGGAGGCTAGCTCAAGCTTCAAAGGCTCGTCCTTTTCCACATTCACTTCTACTTTTTCAATACCTCCTTCGGCCATGCGATACATACCCGCCGATTGCTCCTGATAATCGAGAGATAAGTAGCAATCACCTTGGAATACTCTGATCTTACGCATTCGCTCGGGGCTGATTCGGCTTGCCGTCACGTTGGCAACACATCCGTTTTCGAAGCGAATTCGAGCGTTGGCAATATCCTCACGAGAGGTCATTACCGCTACACCGACAGCATCCACACTCTCGATAGGTGATCTCACCAGATGGAGAATGATTTCCAAATCATGAATCATCAAATCTAATACAACTCCAATATCAATACTCCTATTAGGAAACGGTGAGAGTCTGTGAGCTTCGATAAAACGAGGCTCGCTGAGTCTGTCTTCCAGCTCACGCATCACTGGATTAAATCGCTCGATGTGGCCGACTTGGAGAATCTTCCCACACCGCTGTGATGTCTCGATCAACACGCGAGCATCATCAAGAGTGTCCGCAATCGGCTTTTCCATCAAAACATGCACCCCTTTTTCCATCAATGCACAACCCACCTCCCGGTGAGCGATGGTCGGAACAGCCACGGTCGCAGCATCCACAGCTTCGGCAAATTCATCCAAAGAATCAACGGCTATGGCCCCAAACTCAGCGGCAATGGCCTCTGCCTGTTGTTTATTTTGATCATAAATAGCGACCAACTCCACGCCTTCCAGCAATGAAAAGACCCTTGCATGATTCCTACCCATTGCCCCTGCACCAGCTACGCCTGCTCGTAAATTCATGGCCATACCCCTAAATGAAAGCAATGCCCATGGCAAGGCTCATGCTAGAGCTAATAAAGGAATGACAAAAATAATCAAAAAACACCTAAGACAAATCAAAGCCAGTTCGTTTCCTCACTGACGGAGCGTGGACTCAGCTAGCTGCATGTGCCCCTGTATTGCCTTCATTCCTTATAAAACTTAATAACAATAAGCTATCCCAACCCTTCATTAAAATTTCTTAATCATCTGTCGACACCCCGTAAATACAGCTTTTAGCGCTGGCTACGGCCGGCAGCCAATCTATATTCTCCTATTAATAAAATCCGCGTTAGCTTCATTTAGCTCTCCGAATAAAAAAACCCACTACCACACCACCCATCAAACACTAAAAACTTATGAGCCTCCACGCCCAACTCTCACCTGAAGCCCAAGCCCGTCTGCA
>TARA_B110000908_G_scaffold172180_1_pt1 | contig 29488 bp, 24 predicted proteins | sample TARA_B110000908 | Tara Oceans TARA_B110000908 (sample SAMEA4398067) | marine metagenome | biome: Polar Biome; feature: [DCM] deep chlorophyll maximum layer (ENVO:01000326); material: water (ENVO:00002006), including particulate matter (ENVO:01000060) such as... | depth 36 m
GACGGCTCGATCTGGTTTACGGATCCGAGTTATGGTCTGCGTGGTAAAGCCGGTGAGATCCCTGGCAAGTGGGTGTATCGTCTCGATGTAAAAAGTAAAAAGGTCACCGTGATTTACAAAGGTTTTGATATGCCAAACGGGATCGCTTTTTCACCCGATGAATCACGTGTCTACATCGCCGATACAGGTAAGGATGGTGTGATCCGAGCGTTTGATGTGTTAGAAAATACCATCGGAAATAAACCGGCCTTCGAGATCCCCATCCGCTGCGACGGCATGTGCATCGATACCAAGGGCAATATCTACACCACTTCCAAGGGTGGCGTGCATCTGTTTAATAAAGACGGCAAAAAGCTAGGGGTCATCGCCACACCCGAACATCCAGCCAACGTCTGTTTCGGAGGTAAGGATTTTGATACGCTTTTTATTACCGCCAGGAAGTCGCTCTATTCGGTTAAGACCCTAGCCACGGGCGCTTTACCACCTAAGAAATAACGCCTCATGTCGGAAAACCCGTACGAAGCACCCAAAACAACTCAACCACTTGCGCCTGAGAAAACTGAGTTGATTAACCGACTCGGTGGATATCTCAGATGGTCCTTCCGTATCGGGCTTCTTATGATCCTCTTAACTTCCTTTGTTACCACACTCCCGGGTAGCGTGATGGAGACCACTCTCAATACTGTAAGAATCATCGGAGCAATTTTTGTCATCACCTCGATCGTAGGCATTATCCCTCTCTCCATATGGGGGTTTATCAAAGGGTTTCGTGAGGGTAGGGCGAATCACGCCTAATCATGATACACCTGGATGCTCATTTTCTTGTAATAGGAGGTGTCCAACTGATCGTAACCCTGTAGCTTCTCTCTCATTCACCTATACCCTTATTCACCTATGAAAACCATCGCCTGCCTGCTCCTCTATACCGCCTGCTCCTTCGCGGAAACAAAAAAGCCTAACTTCCTCTTCATCCTCGCCGATGACCTTGGCATCAAGGACATGTCCGGTGAAGGATCAACGTTTCACGAAACTCCTAACATCGATCGAATCGCGCATGAGGGAATGAAATTTACCCAGGGCTATTCCACCTGCCAGGTTTGTTCACCATCAAGGGCCAGTATCATGACGGGTAAATACCCGGCGAGGCATGGTATCACCGATTGGATTGGCGCGGCATCGGGGACTCGCTGGAAACGGAACGATAAGATTTTGCCATCCGAATACGTGCATGAACTCGACAAAAGCGATACCACCTTAGCTGAAGCTCTGGCAGCAGGGGGATATCAAACCTTCTTTGCCGGCAAATGGCATATCGGCCATGTGGGGCCTGAGGAGCATGGTTTTCAAGTCAACAAAGGAGGCCATGATCGAGGATCCCCTCCCGGTGGATATTTTACTCCCTACAAAAACCCAAAGCTTACAGACGGCCCTGCCGGGGAGTCTCTGCCAATCCGACTTGCCAAGGAAACTGCAGACTTTATCAAGACGAACAAAGACAAACCTTTCCTCGCCTACCTTTCTTTTTACTCGGTGCATGGGCCGATGCAAACAACGCCTAAGCTTTGGAAAAAATACCGCGATAAGGCGCAGAAGAATCCACACAAGGGAGATCGTTTTTTGATCGACCGCACCTACCCCGTTAGACAAGTCCAAGATTGCCCCATCTATGCGGGTATGATGGAATCGATGGATGACGCCGTAGGTATTGTGCTCAAACAACTCGATGATCTTGGCCTGGCCGAGAACACAGTGGTGATCTTCACCTCCGACAATGGTGGTGTATCATCGGGTGACGGCTCTGGCACCTCCGCTCTGCCACTGCGTGGAGGAAAAGGCCGCCAGTGGGAAGGCGGAATTCTCCAACCCTACTACATTAAGGTGCCGGGGATGACTAAGAGTAAGTCGACCTGCGCAACTCCGGTGACAGGCACGGACTTCTACCCGACCTTACTTGAGCTCGCCGGCCTTCCAGCCAGACCCAAACAACACGTCGATGGCGTAAGTCTGGTTCCTCTTCTCAAAGGAAAACCTATTTCTAACCGCTCCCTCTTCTGGCACTATCCACACTATGGAAACCAAGGTGGAGAACCCGTTGCCATGATTAAAAAAGGCGATTGGAAACTCATCCACTACTACGAGGATGGTCGGGACGAACTCTACCAACTCAACAAAGACATCGGTGAACAAAATGACCTCGCCGCCAAACAACCAGAACTCGCGCAAACCATGCGCAATGAACTCAATGCTTGGCTCAAGGAAACGGAAGCGCGAATCCCGCTGCAGGACAAACGCTTTGATGCCGAAAAGCGAAAGCTACAAGACAAGGCCGTTGCAACGAAAAGGAAACCAAGACTTGAGAAGCAGCACGCAGGGTTCCTCGATGCCAATTTTAAACCCAACAAGAACTGGTGGGGGTCGAAAGTGACGGAGGACTAAGTGAGGCTCTTTACGCCAGTCCAGATCGCTCAAGAAGTGCCGCTTGATCGGGGTCGCGGCCCATGAAGTTGCGGTAGAGTTCCTCTGCGGGTGCTGAGTTTCCTTTGCTGAGAATGCACTCGCGGAAGGCCTGGCCGGTTTCCTGATTGAGGATCCCCTCTTTTTTGAAACGGGTAAACGCATCGGCATCTAACACCTCAGCCCACTTGTAGGAGTAGTAACCGACAGCATAGCCGGTGGGCGAGCTGAAGATATGGCTGAAGCGACGTGCGATGGTGGGGCCTTTGGTGGCCAGTGGCGTTTTATAGTCGGCAAGAATTTCGCGATCGACCTCATCAAGGTCACGGCCTTGGTATTGGGCGAGATCGATGTGGAGTGAGAGATCGAGTTTACCATTAGCTAGCTGATTCATGTAGGCTGCGGCGCTGCGGTAGTTTCTGGCAGCGAGCATTTTCTGGTAGAGTTCCTCAGGAATAGCGTCACCCGTTTCGTGGTGACGGGCAAAGAGATCAAGGCTTTCACGATCCCAACAGTAGTTCTCCATAATCTGGGAGGGAAGCTCGACAAAGTCCCAGGCAACATTGGTGCCGGAGAGCGACTTGATGGTGACATTTCCTAACAAGTGATGAAGAAGGTGGCCGAATTCGTGGAAAACGGTTTCCACTTCACGGTGATCCATGAGGGCGGGCTTATCGCCGATGGGCTTGGTCATGTTACCCACCATCAGGCCGAGGTGTGGCTCACGAGGACTGTCTCCAACGGGAGGAAGTCCGGTTTCAAAGTAGTTCATCCAGGCTCCACCACGCTTGCTTTCACGCGGATGCCAGTCGGCGTAGAAAGATCCGAGGAGCTCCTCGGTCGCGTTATCAAAGAGATCGTAAAAACAGCACTCAGGATGCCAGGTCTCGATATCTCCGCCGGTCTCACGCTCTTCGATGCGGATGTTGTAGAGCTTGCTGACGATGCCAAACATCCCGTCCATCACCTTCGGCAGCGGGAAGTAGGGACGGAGTTCTTCCTCGTCGAAATCATACTCGGCCTTACGACGTTTCTCGGCCCAGTAACCGGCTTCCCATGGCTGCAGAAGCCCTATCTTCTCACCGGTCTGCTCGGCTTTCCATGCCTGAAGCACCTCGTTGTCTTTTTTAAATTCTTCAACGATCTTATCGTGTAAGTCATCGGTGAACTTCACAGCGGTGGCACCATTTCCCGCCATACGACGTTCTAGAGTGAGGTCGCCAAAATCTTTAAAGCCTAATAGCTCGGCCTTTTCCTGACGGAGTGCGAGGATCTCCCAGATGATTGCGGTGTTGTCGTAGTCGCCATCACGCCCAACGGTACAGCCGGCTTCCCAGATTTCTTTTCGTAGAGTATCATCGTCACCATACTGCATCACAGGCCCCATGGAGGGGTATTGCAGAGTAAAACGCCATTTGCCCTCGTGACCTTTTCCCGCGGCATCGGCTGCGGCGCCGGCCTTGCAAGAAGCGGGTAGGCCTGCGAGACGGGACTCATCATCGACAATTAATTCCCAGGCATTGGTTGAGTCTAACACGTTTTCGCTAAACTTCTGGGTGATCTCAGAGAGACGCGCTTGGACTTCGGCTACGCGTGATTTTTTATCGGCAGGGAGATCAGCACCCGACTGAATAAAGCTGGCACATGTTTCCTCAATGTAGCGAGTGTGAGTGGCGTCCATTGACTTAGCCGCATCAGACTCGGAGAATGCTTTGAGTTTCGACCAAATAGCATCATCCAGAGGGATCGCTGAGTAGAATGCGGTGACTCTTGGTAGGGCGGCATTGAGTGCGACGCGTTGGTCGTTATTATTACAGACGGAATCGAGGTGATTGAGTCGGCCCCAAGCACGATCGAGTTCCTCAGAAGCTATTTCGAGAGCCCCGAAGGTATTTTCATAGCTAACTTCAGCGTCATCGAGATTGCGGATCTTTTCCAGATTTGTTTCGGCGAGTTTAAGACCCTTGTCGATATCGGCTTCAACCTGATCAGGTGTCAGTGTGGACCAGCGGATATGGTAATCGTCAGCGAGAAATGGGTGACTTGTTTGCATGCCTAAACTGTCTGCATATCGCGCCCCAGTGCAAGCATGTATTCAATCTTAGAGCATTTTACTAGAGTCACTCGTGGTTAATCCGTGGCTTCGAAACAACGAGCTTCCAGATTCTTTCTAACCTTACCGGCAGGAAAAATCTGCCCATTCATCGCGATATAGACGCCGGGGGGCATCGCCTGAACCGCGCCCGTCGCGCAGCCAATGTTAAATACAGCATCCGTCTCGCGGAATCGCGCTGGAGCCATTGCCCCCGTAAGGACGATGGTCTTTCCTTTTATATCCTTAAGCGCTTCGGCGGTAATCGACATGGTATCGGTGCCATGGGTGATGAGGATGTTGTCTTGATCAGCGTGTTCACAGGTCTCTGCGATCAATTTGCGATCAGCGTCGTCCATTTCCAAACTATCCTTCCGCATCAGGGACAGCATCTCGTAATCAAGTGTTACCCCCGAGCTCTGATAAATGTGTGGCACCGTAGGCTCGCCTACTTCATATTTTGATGTGGCATCAAAATAGACTTTATCGATTGTTCCACCAACGGTGATGACTAGTAATTCCATAAAGTGATCTATCAGATATTCTTGAGCCGCGCTTTATTGAAAATAGCCTCGTTGTCTATCGCTAACAGGCATCTTCAAGTGATCCATCACCGCCAGCATATCCTCCCAGAGTTCTCGTTTTTCAGAAGTAGCCTCGTTATTCAAAATATACGACGGATGATAAGTGACCCGTAGCGGGATACCCGCAAATTCATGAAACTCTCCACGCATGAGACCTACCGATTTTTCACAATTCAACAGTGCTTGCGCTGCGGTTCCACCAAGGGCTATAATGATCTTCGGAGCCACCACCTTCACCTCTTCACAGACAAAGGGTAAACAAGCGTCCATTTCCTCACGAGTTGGCTTGCGATTATTGGTTGTTTGGTTCGGCATCGATGGCCTAAACTTTACAATATTAGAAATATAAACATTTCGTCTCTCCACGCCCATGGCTTTGAGAATACCATCCAGCTTCTGGCCGGCTTTACCCACAAAAGGCTCACCTAATCGTTCTTCATCATAGCCTGCTGCTTCGCCCACGAGCATGATATCAGCCTCGGGATTTCCAACGGAGAACACCATGGTATTGCGTAAGCTGGTGAGGGCTTGAACGGGAGCCCACTTGCTGACCTGGCGTTTGAGAGAGTCAATTTTTTCGGCAGCCGTGCTCCCCGTTGCCACCAAAGAGGGCGAGTCGGCTTTGACGGGCTCAGGTGGAGATGTATTTTCATTCGGCTGAGCCACTACTTCTGCCACCGCTTGTGTCTGAGCCACTGCTTGTACTTGTGGGCTGGCCTGTTTAGCAACTCCGCCTCCACGGGCACGTATATAAAACTCACGCAAAAATTTCCGGGCCTCGTCATCGACGCTTACATGTGTCTGCCCCTGCGATTCCAATTGGCGGAGGTATTTGATCAGCGGCTCTGCGGTCATTGACATGCTCCATGCAAACCACAGCTGGACCCATACATCACGCACAAAATGAATCGAGCCTTGGATGATTACCAAACTTTAATGATCGAATCTTGAATAATGCACCACTGGCCAACTGCTGGCATTAGCTATCCGACTCGATCCTGCTAATCAGGACGCCCGCGAAATCAACCAAGCCATGGGGAAGGGACAGCCGCTCAAGGAATCCCCAGAGCGCAAAGTTAATATCTCCAAGGCTCGGCTCCGTTTTTTCAAGGACTGGCTTACCAACCCCGACGCGGGTTTAGACGCCAACCAGCTATCCAACTCTATCTCTCAGACGCGGCCAAGACCCTTCAGGCCGACACCGTCGACAATGACGACCTTGGAAATTGAACCGGTATCCTGCCCCAAAAAAACCTACAGAGGAATAACAGGCCGGCTATTTGTCAATGAACTAGCCCTGATAATCCGCTCATTTACCACCAAATCGCCTTATTTTTAAGGTAAAAAAGAACCCATTACCGTGGTTTTTCCCTTTGCTTTTAGCGGGATACGCGAGAATAATCTGCCTATCATGACTAGCACCAAGACTCATCGTCCCCATTTTTTCGCCCAATGCGGCCTCTTCATGGCCGCCATCGGCTTGGTTATCTCGTCCTTCCCCGTCTCTGCGGCCTACCGCCCGCCGGATATGGAAAAGAAAATCTTTAATGTTAAAGAGGTCAAACTCAACAAACTCGACCGCGCCGGCCTCGTTGGTGCGCTGGTTAGAGTAGCCCGCGATTTCAATGAAGAAGACCACAAAGTTGAATTCGATACCCGCTCGTATGCACTCGCCATCGCTGGCCGACTGGATAAAGACAGCAATAAGGTGAAGGACTGCCTCGAGCAGCTTAAATCCAGCGGTGAAACCGTTAGTGACGAGAAAGCCTCGATAAGGCTCACCTCTAGCCTACTCTACAGCGGCATCCGCGCCTTGGTTCGTAAAAAAGACAATGAGGACAACCAAAAATGCGCCGCCTTCTGCGTCGATATTGCCCTAACGTTCGACCCAGACGGAGCCAAAGCAGACAAGCTCAAGGAAATCCAAACCAATCTCACCAAGGCTGGCTTCAAGGCAAGCTGGAAAGGCATACTCAAGTCAGCGATCCACCACAATAATAACAACCCATGGTCTGGGGGCCGTACTCCAGCGTTCACCGAGGTAGAACGGGAAATGCCCGGTGGCACAGCTAAAAAATTTGCCCGCAAGCAAACCAAGATTATCGGACTGACTGTGCGCAAACTCCAGAGCGGTAAACACGCCGGCGCTGCACTACCCATCCGCCTCACGGCACTCGATGAGGAAGGCCAGGATGGTATCCTGTTTAAATTCGACCAAAAAGTAGGCCCTATGATGGCGGGCTCCATCGAGGAGGTCATCAAGTTTTTCCGCGTCCGCTACGAAAAAGATAAACGCCCCACTGGCGTTATCGTTGATATCACGTTAGGTGACAAAGATGGCCTCGTCGACGGCCCATCCGCCGGCACCGCTTTCGCGCTCGCCGTCGATTCCCTTTTCTCCGGAGATGAAATCGATCCCGCCTACGCATGCACAGGAACCATCACCTCAGACGGTGAATCCGGCGTTATCGGTGGTGTCGCTGGTAAGATCCGTGGAGCAATTAACAAGGACTGCAAGATCGTCGGCATCCCGCACGGCAACGCCAAGGGTGTGTATGACTCCTACCTGATCGACGGGCCAGCACCACTTCTCAAAATCAGCGTGTTCACTCAGAAGAACTTTGATGAGGCCTTCATGCTTTCACGCGTAAAGAAGTCCAAGGAGGTCATCACAGCCTTAGAAACATACAGACAGGTCGCTGACCTCGTCCAGGAAAGTGGTATGTCAGTTCTGAAAAGTGCCGCAGTGCAGAAAAAACTCCAAACCATCCTTGATAATGCACCTAACCACCTCTGTGCCAAAGTTCTGCTCGAAGTCGCGCAAGGCAAAGTTACCAAAACCCTTTCTCTACGTGGTTCACTCGATGAGATCGACCAGGAAATGTCCGCCTTTGGCCGCGGCGGCATCAGCGAAGAGGGTAAGGAGACAGCTAAAGAAGCCTTCATCCATCTAGAAAAAATAAGTAAAATCCTCGATAAGCGTTGGGAAACCTATCACACCGCTGCCCTAACTCTTTTCAAAACCATCAAAACGGGTGAAAACGAAGGCGAGGAGAAGGAAGACTTCACCAAGCGCGTCCGCAACCTGTTCAAAAAAGCCAGTGCCGCACGTAGCAAAATCCTCGGCGATCCAAAAATTGTCGAAGAAATGAGCAGCTAACCGTTTAAAACATCCTGAGTTCCCCCTGCCGGTTAGAGGGAACTCAGGCTCTACCCCCCCCACCCGGCAAAACTCACCCTTACCTTTTTAATTATCATGAATGACGGATTCCGACGCTTCCTCGTACTGCTAGCCGTCTTCTCTCTCGCCTTCCTGGCTGTTTTTGTTATCCGGAAGCTCCAGAACGGCGATAACTGGATGGACATCCTAACAGGACGCAGCTCCAGCGATGGATTTGAGAGTGAGAAATACACCCTGCGGGACAAGCCATCGATCGACCTTAAGGACGTTCAGATTCTAGCAGCCATCAACGAGGAAAGCGCAGCCCTTGTCCGCGCCGTTGTACCGTCTGTTGTGAGTATCGACACCTCAGGTGTTCGGCAGGAACGTTTCCGCGACTTCTGGGGCCGCACCTGGGTCCAGCCGCGCGCTGTCCAAGGACAAGGATCAGGCGTTATCGTCACCAAAGAAGGCCACGTTCTTACCAATCACCACGTCATTCAAGGCAACCCACGTATCCGCCTCACACTTCACGATGGCAGCGTCCACTCCGCCAAAGTCATCGGATCTGACCCGACCGTCGATATCGCAGTTCTCAAAATCGATGACAAAGGCCCATTCCTACCACTTAAGTTTGGAGATTCATCCAAGGTCGCGGTCGGTAACACCGTCTTTGCCATCGGTAGCCCTTTCGGCCTTGGCACCTCGGTTACTGATGGAAAAATATCAGCAAAGAAACGCCCCTTTTCAGATAGCCAGGTAGATCTCCTGCAAACCTCCGCAGCCATTAACCCCGGCAACTCCGGTGGACCACTGGTTAATATTCGTGGCGAAATCGTAGGGATAAACTCCCGCATCTACTCAACGAATAAAGAGAATCCCGGCTTTCAGGGCATTGGCTTCGCCGTTCCATCCAATGCCGCTCTCAAAACCATGAAGGACATCCTCGCCCGAGGTAGACCGATCCGCGGTTTTCTCGGTATGGCCATGCAGGACCTTGACCCTGTCGCGCGGAAAAAATTTAATTTTAATGAAAATAATGGCCTCCGTATCGTAGGTCTCGTCCCAGGCTCGCCCGCCACCAAGGCCGGCCTACGCGTAAACGACATCATCATCCGCTACAAGGGACAGCAGGTAAACAGTATGCGTCGACTCATCGCCTTGATTCAGCAAAGTAAAGTTGGAGCCAAGGTTACTTTTGAGATCTGGCGAGAGGGAGCCAAACACACCCTAGAAGCCACCATCGGCGAAGCTGATGATTTTAATAAGGAAATTCTTAAGGCCGAGGAAAATGGGGATGACCTACGGATCGACGCCAAGACGGTGCTCACCACGATCGGACTCTATGTGCGCAATGTAACGCCCACTGAGATGGCCGGCGGAGCTCGCGGTATTGTCATTTCAAAGGTCAGCCACGAGAGCAAACTCAGAGGTCAGCTGCTCATCGGCGATCACATTCTTGCTATCAACGGTAAACCCGTACAGAACAGCAGTGACTTCCTAAACCGCCTCGCCTCATCCGCAGCCGTACAGGACACCGAGATACTGATTAAACGTGGTAATCAGACCATCCGACTCACCATCTCACGTGTTAGTAACCAATAGGGTACAGTCACCAATGGTGCGGAGTTTTAATACTTTGGTTAAGACCTCTATATATATCGATGCTTGAAGGGGAACTACAATTTCTTCCGTCAGTAGAAGATCAAAATAGTTGTCGGAGAATAAATCCTCTTCATCACATCGGTTAGTAGGCCAAAGTCCTCAGGGAAGGCGTATTCCTTGATGACGCACAACTCGGGAAACGATTAAAAATCGCAATCACTCATAAGCGGCCGACGTTGGTCGAATAGCTTTTCATACAGTAGCTTCTGATGCCAACCTTACCTCGCCGAGCCTCTATTTCGAGCTCGCGCGTCCGATGTTCGGCAAAGTGAAGCAATTCCGTCTCGCTGGCCTGCAAGTCAACGAGCTACCGTAGTCGCTTGCAAAACTTAATACTGTGGCGGTGCCTGTTGTGTGCCAGGAATCTTTGACGCAGGGTCATGTGCGGCATTGGGGGCATTGGGGGCCGACGCAGTTGGTCCGTTCCAGTCTCTGCCGTGTCCCTTATTCTCCATGCCTGAACCCAGAGTCTGGATATCACGACCTGCACCAATAAAAGTATTACAAGAACTCGACGCACAAGCCGCCGCTGCCAAAACGATCATATAGAAGAATTTTTTCATACACAAATCCATTACCGTATATCACCCATTTTGCAACTCAGAATTTCAGCAAATTTATACATGGGAATCCAGAGCTTGCCACAATGCTGAAAACCATTACATTGCCCCACCCCTTACAAACTACTCATATTTGAAATGTCTGCCATCTTAATGCCCATCCTTGTTATCCTCGTTGTTATTGTTATTTTCAACGTCATTATTTTTGTTCACGAACTCGGTCACTTCCTGGCAGCGCGCTGGCGTGGCCTAGAGGTCGAAAGATTCCAGATCTGGTTCGGTAAGCCCATTTGGAAAAGAACCTACAACGGCGTGCAATACGGCCTCGGCTGGATCCCATTTGGCGGATTTGTCGCTCTGCCTCAGATGGTTACCATGGAAGCGATCGAGGGCGAAAACCAAGACAAAGTCCTTCCACCCGCCAAGCCTATCGATAAAATTATCGTTGCTGCCGCCGGACCGCTCTTCTCATTTTTACTCGCTGTCCTCACCGCCTTTTTCGTCTGGGGTGTCGGCAAGCCAAGCTACAAGCTAAACAGCACCACTGTCGGCTACGTTGATCCAGCCAAACCTGCCGCCAAGGCAAGCCCCGCTTTCGAGGAGGGTGATAAAATCATCGCAGTTAACGGCGTCGAGGTCGATCGCTGGCGTGGGGATACTGACACTGGAGTCAGTGAAAATATCATGCTCAGCGAAGGTGCAATCATTGAGTTCACTGTCGAGCGCGAAGGCTCTGCTGAACCGATCGTGGTCAAATCCGGTTATCATATCCCTGAGACCTCGTGGTGGGACCGACGCGCCATGCGCCAAGTCGGCATCATGATGGGCTTCCGCACCCTCGTGGGAGACGTTATCGAAAACGGCCCTGCAGCTGATGCCGGAATGAAAGCCACAGATGAAATCCTCACGGTAAATGGCAAAAAAGCCTACACCTTCCAACACGTCATCGACGCCGAAACAAGCGGTGAACCAGCGACCATCGTCATCCTTCGAGGCGATAAAGAAATCACGCTCACCCTCACGGGTCGTAGACCAATTTCCCCCAAAGACAGCGAGCTTAGCTATGGCATCCTGCCTGGTGGAGATCCTGATTTGGTGACATCCACGATCCTCTACCCCACTCCCACTGAGCAGATTAAGGATAGCGCGGGGATCATGTACACCACCATCACCAAGGTTGTTTCCAGTCGATCAGATGTAGGAGTTCAGCACCTCGCCGGCCCGATCGGTATTGGTAAAGGTTATTATCAGATGCTCACATCTCCTGACGGATGGAAATTGGCACTCGGTTTCACAGTGTTGTTTAACATCAACCTCGCGATCCTCAACATGCTTCCCTTCCCTGTGTTAGACGGTGGCCACATCACTCTTTCAATATTGGAAATCATCGCCCGCCGCCCTGTGCAGCCGCGTATTTTGGAATTTATCCAGACTGCCTTCGTCCTAATGATCTTCGGCCTCTTCATCTTCATCACATCCAAGGACGTGGGATCGTTCTTCGTGGGAGATAAAGAAGATAAGATACCTGTCTTTGAGAAAGTGATCGCGCCCGAGAATTAGTCGGGTTTCACGCGACACTCCGCAAATTCCAGCCATCAGAATTAGCCACAAGAAGCACAAAATTCACAAGACTGAGTTTGTTTCATCAGCTTTGCATGCCTGATTTTCTGTGTCTTCTGTGCATTTTTTGGCAAATTAAAATTTATCGAGTAGTGCAATCCGGTTTAAATTCCCACCTGCCTAATGGCCTCGTAGAGAACAATCCCTACAGACGTCGCTAGGTTGAGACTGCGGGTCGAGCCTTCCCTCATGGGAATGGTCAGACACTGGCCAGGATTTTGCGCGAGTAAGCTTTCCGGTAACCCTTTGGTTTCGCAGCCAAACATGAGGTAGTCGCCGTCTTTAAACTTCATCTCCCAATGTGGGCGTTTTGTTTTTGTTGTGAGATAATACACCCTAGCGCCATCGTCTGCGGATTCGGATACTGAGTCGTTAAACTCGTCCAAATTTTCCCACACCTTGACGTCAACATCCTTCCAGTAGTCGAGCCCAGCGCGTTTGACTTGTCGGTCGTCCAAGGAAAAGCCAAGAGGTTTGATCAAGTGAAGCCTAGCCCCTGTCGCCAGACACAATCTACCCGCCGCACCCGTATTATGAGGAATTTCCGGGGTCATCAGCACGACGTTTAACATACGCATGAGATAACCAAGCGCACCCAAAGCCGCAATGGTAATCCTGTCCCATTATCACACATCTGCATTTCCGCGCTGACATATGGCACGTTCTCTGATAACTGTGATGCTAATCCTACCACTCACATATGAAACGTCTTCTTATCGCTACTCTCGCCGGTGCTGTTGTTGCCTTTTTCTGGGGCTTTGTCTCCTGGGAACTACTACCATGGCATAAAATGGATACCTTCAAGGATGATGCCGCTGTTGCCCAATCCATCGCTGAAAATGCACCCACTCACGGACTCTACGTGCTTCCAAGGCATGGTGAAAATGGCACCGACGCGGATGCCATCACCAAGGGACCCTTTATTTATGCCATTGTCCGCCCCGGCAAGCTCGATTCACCGTGGAAGATGAGCACACCGATGATTGGTTCATTCTGCATCAATCTACTTGGCGCATTAATTGTCGCTATTGCCATTCATCGTATCCGTGCCACGCGCTACATTTCCCGCGCAAGTGTCGGCCCCGCAATGGGTTTATTTGCCGGTCTGACCATGACTCTCCCCTATTGGAGCTGGTTTGAACTTCCAGATTCTCACGCTCTTGCACAGATTCTCGACCCCTTTATTGGCTGGACCATTGCCGGTCTAGTCATCGCCGCCATCATCAAAACCCCAAAAGCGCGCAGGATTTTTTCTTAATCACTCCGTAAAAATTTACGCTAAGATGCGGCACTGCCATCCTCTGGACTTGCACCGTCGCCAATGAGACTCCAGAATGCGGCAGCAAATCACTTCAGGCATGCAAGCTACCAACGACATACCGAACCACATCGCCATCATCATGGATGGTAATGGTCGCTGGGCGAATGCACGTGGACTCCCACGCGCCGAAGGCCACCGCGCAGGAGCAGAGGCCGTCCGTGAGGCCGTCGAAACCTGCCGCCAGCTTGGAGTCAACTACCTAACCCTCTACGCGTTCTCATCGGAAAACTGGAGTCGACCCAAAAAAGAAGTTGATGCTCTGATGAAGTTATTAGAACGCTTCCTCCGGGAAAAACTCCCTGAGCTGCTAAAGCAAAACGTTCGCTTCCACACCATCGGCAGACCCGAGCAGCTTCCGGAAAAATGCCGCAAACAGATTGATAACGCCATCGAGCACACCAAACACAATACTGGACTCAACCTTGTGCTAGCCCTTTCCTATGGCTCTCGTGAGGAAATAACCGACGCCGCGCGCTCTATTGCGATCAAGGTTGCCGCTGGCGAGATCGACCCGGCTGATATTGACGACAAACTCTTCGCCCAACACCTTTACACCACTGAATTCCCCGACCCCGATCTGCTGATCCGCACCTCGGGAGAGCTTCGCATCTCCAATTTTCTACTCTGGCAAATTTCCTACTCTGAAATTGTTATCAGCCCAAAGAACTGGCCTGACTTCCGAAATTCAGATCTTCGGGAAGCCGTCGAGGAGTATGCCCGACGTCACCGTCGTTTTGGCACAGTCTAACACCCCAACCTCCTAACCGTGTCAGACACCTCTGCAGAACAGACTATTCTTCTGGTCGATTCCGATCTCGACTACCTGGAATGGGCGACCAAACACCTTGCCGCCGATGACCTCCGCATCCTCCGCTGTGATCATGCAGAGAAGGCTGCTAAGGTCTGCGATACCACCAAGGTCGATCTCGTGATCGCGGATCTCTCCATCCAGCCGTTCGATGGGCTGGCCCTCCTTTCGCGCATCCGTGCGGCGCACCCAAGCACCTTGGTCGTTCTTACAGCAGGGTTTCCAACCACCGCTCAGGTCATCGAAGCGACGCAGCAAGGGGCGCAGGATATTCTTAAAAAAGAATCCCTCACCTTCGAGCTCCGTCCCGTGGTAGAGACCGCCCTCCGAGCCATTGAACAACGCCGCAGCGCTGGCAAATCCGTAGCCGTCGTCACCGCCCATGATAGCCGAGTAAAAATCATTGGTAATTCGCGAGCCCTTCAAGACGTTTTCAAAATTGTCGGTCGGGTAGCACGCACAGACGCCCCCGTGCTCGTCTCGGGGGAAAGTGGCACCGGCAAGGAACTTGTTGCCCACGCCATCCACGAATACTCCCCACGTGCAAAAAGCACCGTCATCGCAATCAACTGTGGCGCAATCCCAGAAAACTTACTCGAAAGCGAACTCTTCGGTCATGAGAAAGGCGCGTTTACCGGAGCCATCAATCGCCGGGCCGGGCTCTTCGAGCAGTGTGATGGAGGAACCCTTTTTCTTGATGAAATTGGCGACATGCCTGCACCCGTTCAGGTCAAACTCCTCCGTGTTCTTCAAGACGGAACTTTCACCCGCGTCGGTGGTCAAGACCTCCAGAAATCTGATGTCCGCATCGTTGGCGCCACTAATAAAAACCTCGCTGAGGAAGTATCCAAGGGGAACTTTCGCGAAGATTTGTTTTACCGACTCAACGTCGTCGAAATCCACTTGCCGCCACTACGTGCACGTGCTGAAGACATCCCATTACTCGCGGATCACTTCCTCCGTATGACGATTAAACGTAACGGAATCCCAGCCGTTCGTCTTAGTGACGAGGCGATGGATCATCTTCAGAATCACCGCTGGCCAGGTAATGTCCGGGAACTTGAAAACACCATCGCCCGCGCCTGTGCTCTGGCCAACAGTGATGTGCTACTACCCGCTGATATTGAGTTCACGCGGACATTTTCTGATCCTAGCCAGGATGATAAAAACACGAAACGAGCCCTTACTCATCTACGCACGGTAGCACCTGCAGGTAAAGACCGAGCCAAGTGGATTGCAGATCAGCTGACTAAACTTGAGGACTAATCTATCTACTTCACCAGTTGATTCAGCGTGTAGTAATAGGTTTTGTTCATCAGGTCTGAGCCGTCTTTTCCTTTGAGCTTAGAAATATCGAGTTGGTAGACTCTACCAGGTGCTAGCTTTTCAAACGTGATGGCTATTTGAGAATCGGAGATGCGCTTAATACTGCTCCACTTCTCCTCACGCTTGTCTTTTTGTGGACCACCGTAGCTCCATTTATCTTCATACCAAAACGACTGAACTTTAATTTTGGCATCACCAAAATCTGAGTAAGCATGTGGACTTGTGAACTTTAATACAAAACCTGACTTCGTCAGCTTAATCGATTTAACATCGAAGGGTGTCTTGCCCAGCCAGGTGATGCGCTGCAAGCCCTCGGCGGGTTTCCCCCAACCACGTACGGTGTGGCCGGTGTAGAGTGTTTTTCCATTCGCAGAAAATACCCCACGATGTCCACCTGAAAGCATACCGCGACCACTCACAAACATGGTGCATGAACCTTGATACTCACCATTGACTTCGTCTAACATGACGCGTGCAATCCTAGGGCTGTTATTATCAGGTATCAGCAACTGACCAGCATAAGGGCCAAAATTCTTAGTGATCTCGACCGGCTCACCAGCGGATCGGTTGATTTCTTTGTGTGGTAGCAACACTGCCGCCCGTGTTCTCATGGCATTGATTTCATCCAATGGCATTTTCAATGGGTCTTTTCCTTTGGGCCATTTGGGATCCCAGACTAAGCTCGATGGATGGCCGTAGAACCCGTCTTTTTTGATATGATAAAGAGGTGTTGTAGCACGCCAATCGCCTTGGTTATCCGTGCACCAAATGTGGCCCTTCGAATCACGTGTAATTCCGTTATGCATGCGGAACCCTTTGGCAAACGGTGTTACAGTGCCATCTTTTGCATAGTGCATCACCCAGCCTTTCCACTGAACGGCTGAAAAATTACGCCCACGCCGACCAATTTTTGAGTAGTCGCCACGAAGGTGACGAAACGTTGGGCCATTATACGAGGCTGTGCCGCAGGCGATGTAGTAACCACCCTTACCGTCGGGACAAATTTCATTGGTCTCGTGGTAATTGCCACTGACACCCCAGATGGCGGTCATGGATTGATAGGAATCAGCCAAGCCATCGCCGTCGGTGTCTTTTACCTCGGTCAACTCAGCCATCTGGCTGACCACGATGTGGCGCGGTGCAATGACCTCAAGACCGCAGGCATTGTGGAAGCCGGAAGCGAAAAGTTTCCAGTCGAATTTCTTTGGGTCAGCCGTTGGCTTTGCCATCAGAATATCACCACGACGCAATGCCACGTAAAGCGTGCCCTCGGAGTCAAACTGAACAGCGCCAACTTCGGGCGGAATACCCTTGGGCAGGGCAATCGTTTCCACACGATAACAGTCTTCAAACTTCACGGCCGCCTGAGCAGTCGATCCCGCAATAAGAGCTAATAGAGCTAGGGAATGGATCCGTTTTTTAATCATTTTCATCAAATTTATTCTGTTAGTCTTTTTTCAGCGACTTCAAGTAGAGCAAAAGCGCTTTGAGCTCGGCCTCTTTAAGCTTGTAGGGAGGCATGTAATTTTCGGGGAATCCATCGACCACTTTAGCGTTCGGGGTTTGAATCGATTCTAGGATGTAGGCGTCATCCGCGGTCACTGGGGCTTTGTGGCCTTTGATTTTTCGTTCACTTCCCTCGATGCCAAATAAAGTAGGCCCGTGGCTCTTGGCACCATCCACCGAGTGGCAGGTCATACAGGCCATGGCTTGAAATATTTTTTCTCCAGCCGCTGCATTGACGCCACCTTTGAGAAGGTTCTTATCAACCGTGCCACGATACTCGGCGAGTTTTTTTCCAGCCAATACAACGGTAATTTGCTGATCAGAGGTTCGTTGAATGGCCGGGTTCATCCCTTTTTGGGTGAAGCCTATTTTCCCTTTACCCTCAAATCGGTAATGCAGAACCACGGAATAATCTTGATCACTCACTTCCACCGAGGTGTGGATCACACCCTCGTCTACCGAGTAGGAAAACACATACCCGCGTCCTTTTCTAATATAGCCCTTAAACATGGGGGGCTTTTTGCTTGTTGAAATACTCCGACCATTAATCGTGACCGGATGGATTCCCTCAGCCTTCATAAACAAGGTTCCCACCAGCTCTGGCACGTATCCATACGATTGGCGGTTGCCGCGTTTGGGGTCGCCCCAGTAGGATTTCATATCGAGAAAACCGCCCTTCCACGCATAGACCAATCGACACTCCACGGTGTCCCAACAGTAGGAAAGTGCTGCGCCGTAGTTCACCCCGATCGCGGCGGGCAGACCTTCGATCGGTTTGTATTCGCCGGGAACATCCTTGCCTTGCTTCGGATTATATTTGGGCGAGTTATGGCTGTACACATGTCGAGCTAAGACCTCATCACCGAGCGAGATGTTTGGCATAAACGTACGCATCAAGAGCGGTTGATCCGGGGAACCAAGTGGTCGGTTATTGTAGGTAAGGATTGGGCCATCCAAGCTTGCTGATGGTTGCTGTGCTTGAGTCAGCGTGAGGCTCAGTGAGAGCCCTAGATAACAGAGGTATATTTTTTTCATCAAGTTTGGTTTGTGATTCTTAAAGTGCAGCCATCTGGTCCTCGAGACAGAGCCCGTTGTCATTTATCCTGGCTATTCAATTGAGCGGGTTAGGCCAGACATAGACTTCCACACAACTGAATGGCTTCTCAGGGAGAAAGTGTGACAGGTTTTTGTTTTTTACATGAAAAGTCGGGCTGGTTGAGGATGCCACCGTCTGTGCCTCCTTATCATTATCCCATTATACGTATCTTATTTCTGAATCCTACATCTAAAACTTCACATATTGCGACTTTTTGAATGTCACTTTCCGCAAGTGGGTATTTCGCAGCGAAGGGGTGGCGTTTATTGTGCAATAACCTGATTTCAAGAAGTGAATACGTATGTATCCTACTTGATTGATAGCAATAATTCCTTATTCTTCACCGTAAGCAAGTAACTATGAATTCCCGCCCTTCCCACCCTTCTTTTTGCCCTACCTATTGCGCATTCATAGCAGCTCTCGCCCTGCTTTCGGGCATTCCGGCATACGGGGTTGATTTCAACCGTGATATCCGGCCCATCCTGTCGGATAAGTGCTTTCATTGTCATGGGCCGGATCATGAAACCCGCGAGGAGGATCTTCGTCTTGATACCTTTGAAGGCGCCACGGAAACTGCCGTTATCAAGCCCGGCAAGCCCGGGGAATCAGAATTCATGAAACGCATTCTTAATGCCGATCCGGATGAAGTGATGCCCCCCCCCAAATCCCACAAGAAAATCACCAAGAAGGAGGCGGAATTGCTTCGCCAGTGGATTGCCGAAGGTGCCGAGTATAAAGACCCATGGACTTACTTGGATCCGGTGAAATCTCCCACGCCGACCGTTAAGAATGCTAGCTGGCCGAGTAACTGGGTTGATCATTTCATCCTCGCCCGTTTGGAAACAAAGGGGCTATCCCCCTCCCCTGACGCAGATCCCGTCACACTCGTTCGCCGCCTTCACTTCGATCTTGTGGGCCTGCCACCGACTCCCAAACAGGTCAAGGGCTTCACTGTGGCTGCTGCCAAAAACCTTCAGTCGGCCGTGGAGGCAGAAGTCGATTCCCTACTCGCCTCCCCTCACTATGGCGAACGTCTAGCTATCTACTGGCTCGATCTAGTACGCTATGCAGACACCGTCGGTTACCACGGAGATCAACCCCATAATATTTCCCCCTACCGCGATTACGTCATCAATGCCTTGAACAGCAATGTTGCGTTTGATCAGTTCACCCGTGAACAACTTGCCGGGGATCTCTTACCCAATCCAAGCCAGAATCAGATCGTTGCTACTGGTTATAATAGGCTCCTACAAACAACCCACGAGGGAGGGCTGCAAGAAGCGGAATACCGCGCCATTTACCAGGCGGACCGAGTGCGCAATGTCTCGGCAGTCTGGATGGGCGCGACCATTGGCTGCGCGGAGTGCCATGATCATAAATACGATCCCTACTCCGCGAAGGATAACTACCAATTGGCTGCCTTCTTCGCAGATATTGACGATGAAAGTCACTTTAAGGTGGGAACCAATGCGCTGCCCACCAAACGCCCACCAGAAATTGTGGTCCTTAACGACAAACATGCGCAGGAGAGACTTCAGAGCTTGGATGCACAGCTGGCCGTACTCGCCGGAGGAAAGGAAAAAACAATTACTGATTTGGGCGAGCAGCAGAGGATTCTGAAGTTGCAAATAAAGAAAGAAAAAGACGTCAATAAAAAGAAAACTTTGCAGACACGGCTGACTACGTCACGGGCCGAATTAGAGAAAATCCTGCCGGGAGATTCCCTCGATCGCTGGAAACAAATTACTGAGGAACGTAAAAAAGTGGCGTCTAGTGGTCGGCTGACAATGATCACCAAAGCATTAGCGACTCCCCGGGTAGTGCGCGTTCTTCCTCGCGGCAATTTTCTTGATGCAACGGGTGAGATCGTAAATCCCGCCGTTCCGCACTTCCTACCTCAAATCGAGAAAAAAGGCAGAGCCAACCGGAAGGATCTCGCTAACTGGCTGACCGATGTTGAGAAGGGCACTGGAGGGCTAACAGCCCGCGTGATGGCCAACCGATTTTTTTATCTCTACTTTGGAACCGGCATCTCCCGCACCTTGAGCGACTTCGGTGGTCAGGGCCAACCACCTTCCAATCCGGAGCTCCTGGATCGCCTCGCGATTGAGTTCCATCAATCCGACTGGGATATCAAGCACATGGTTCGCCTGCTCACGACATCGAGAGCCTATCGACAATCCTCCGTGACTTCGCCAAAACTCAGAGACCTCGATCCCTACAATCAACTTGTGGCACACCAGTCTCGTTTCAGGCTTCCGGCAGAGATGATCCGCGACAATGCGTTGGCCGTTTCCGGACTCCTTGAAACGGCGCCAGGTGGAGCATCTATCATGCCTAACCAGCCCGAGGGATATTACCGTCACCTCAATTTCCCCATGCGAAAATACAAACAGCATACCGACGAGCGAGTTTACCGTCGTAGCCTCTACATGCATTGGCAGCGACAGTTCCTCCACCCCATGCTCAAAGCCTTCGATGCCCCCTCCCGCGAGGAATGCACCGCCGAGCGCCCTCGCTCTAACACGCCGGTCGCAGCCATGACCCTGCTCAATGACCCTAACTTTGTGGAAGCAGCCCGTGTATTGGCTGAGCGGATTCTGCATGAGGCGGCGAAAAATGATCGCGCCCGTTTGGATCATGCCTACGAACTGGTTCTCTCTCGTAGTCCTACGGATGCTGAGCGCAAGACCATGGGCGACCTCTTCAATTACGCTAGTAAGGATTTCAAAAAGCGCCCCGATGCCGCCAAGAAACTCATCGGCATCGGCCAGACAGCTGCCGATCCCAAACATAATCATATCGAACTGGCAACATGGACGACTATTTCCCGCGCCCTGCTCAACTTGAGTGAATCCACGACACGCAACTAATTCTCGCAACTAATTTCCTACAACCTCTCATCCGCCATGTTTAATCAGTCTGCCAATTTCATCAACCGCCGCACATTTCTTGCGAAAGGGGGCTTCTCCCTTGGAGCCGCCGCGCTAGCATCGCAACTCGCCAAAGCCGGCATTACGGAAGGAACCCACATCACCGCGAATGATTACAAACATCATGCGCCCAAAGCTAAACGCGTGATCTATCTCTGTATGGCGGGTGGACCCTCGCACCTTGAGACTTTCGATTACAAACCGGAGCTCGACAAAATTTCTGGGCAGCCGTTCCCCGAGTCCTTTACCAAAGGGCAGCCCATCGCTCAGCTCCAGGGAAAGGCACTCAAAGCCCAAGGCCACCTTGGCGGATTCAAGAAATATGGTAAGTCCGGGCAGTGGATCTCCGATTACCTCCCCTACCACCAGAAGATGGCTGATGACATCACGGTCATCCGCTCAATGGTCACCGAGCAGATTAACCACGACCCCGCACACACCTTCATGAACACGGGAACCGCTACCAGCGGTAGGCCGTCTATGGGATCATGGATCAACTACGGACTTGGATCGGAATCTGAGAACCTTCCAGGCTTCGTCGTTCTCACATCGGTAGGGGGCCGTAACCCGCAGCCCATCGCCTCACGCCTGTGGTCATCCGGCTTCCTTCCGTCGCGCTTTCAGGGAGTGGAGTTCAACTCCAGCGGTGACCCGGTGCATTATGTTTCAAACCCGAAAGGAGTTTCCCGTGGGCATCAGGACGCCCTCATCCGCACCATTCGGGAGCTTGATGCGAAACGAAATGCCCTGGTCGACAACCCTGAAATCTCCGCCCGCATCAGCGCCTACGAAATGGCATTCCGGATGCAAGCCTCCGTGCCTGAACTGACCGATCTCAAGGGTGAATCCCAGAAGACACTGGATATGTATGGAGCCACCCCTGGGGACGGCTCTTATGCTTCAAACTGCCTTCTGGCCCGACGCATGATCGAAAAAGGAGTCCGCTTCGTGCAGCTCTACCACCGTGGATGGGATCACCATGGTGGCCTCGATAAGTACATGAAAATTTGCGCAGGCCACACTGACAAACCTACTTGGGCACTTCTAACTGATCTAAAACAACGAGGATTACTTGAAGACACCCTCGTCGTCTGGGGCGGTGAATTTGGTCGGACGCCCATGTTCCAAGGAAAGGGCGGAGCAGGTCGTGATCACCACATCAAAGGCTTCTCCATGTGGATGGCAGGCGGCGGCGTCAAACCCGGTCTGAGCCACGGTGCGACCGATGAGTTAGGCTACAACGCCGTCGAAGACATCGTGCATGTACGCGACTTCCACGCCACCATGCTACATCTTCTAGGCATCGACCATCATCGCTTCTCAAAGAAATTCCAAGGCCTCGACATGCGCCTCACCGGGGTGAAACCTGCCAAGGTGATTAAACAGCTTCTTGCCTAAAAAAAAAACACGCCACGACCCATCATTGGCAATTCGGCATTTTCCATAGGCTTGATGGATCTAGCTTGAAATCAATTTACCTCTTCACATTTAGTGTGCCAACCCTCACTCTATAACCCGTGAATCACCACATCCAACACCCCGTCATCGACGACCGCATGGCCCGCCTCCGCCAGCGAGAATGCACTACATCCGATTTCCGACGCTACGTTCAAGAAATCGCCCAGCTGATGGTGCCTGCCGTAACTGCCAATTTACTAACGTTGCCGATTCAGGTGGAAACCCCCATGGCAATGACTACGGGCAGAAAACTAGAACGTGATATCGTTCTCGTCCCCATTCTCCGCGCTGGCCTCGGGATGCTTGAAGGTTTTCTAAGACTACTCCCTGAAGCATCGGTAGCTCATATCGGAATGGCGAGAAACGAGGAAACCTTGCAGCCAGAAAGCTACTACTTTAATGCCCCCATCAGTATCACAGACGCCGATGTGCTTGTTCTTGACCCGATGCTCGCAACGGGTGGTTCTGCCAGCGCCGCCATTGCCGAGCTGAAAAAGCACGGTGCACGGCACATTCATTTCGCTTGTCTAGTGGCTGCGCCCGAAGGACTGGAAACTCTCAACTCCGAGCACCCAGATGTACCGGTTCATTACCCAGCTCTTGATGAGCGCCTCAACGAACACGGCTATATCCTCCCCGGCCTTGGGGATGCGGGCGATCGTATCTTTGGAACTGTTCAGGCATGAAAACTGCCCTCTATCAGATTCTCGTCCTCACTGTCTTGATCTTCACCACATCGCAATGTCGTTCGCCGCGGAAAACACCCGCCGAAACAGCAGAAGCCCCTGCTCTACAAAAACACACCTATCAGCAGTCGATGATGGGCACGCGTTTTTTTATCACCCTCTACGCCCATGATAAAGCTCAGGCCGACAAGGCTGCGCGTGCCGCGTTCCTATTTGCCGATGATGTAAACTCCGCCTGCTCTGACTACGATGTCACCAGTGAACTGATGAAGCTCAATGCAGCGCCATCAATGAAAAGTATACCACTCAGTGACCTCCTCAGTGACATCCTCCGCATCAGTCTAGAAATCTCAGCCATTTCCAAGGGCGCCTACGATCCAACCCTCGGGCACCATTCCTATCATTGGCGGATGGCACGTAAGAAAGGCGTGCTTCCCAAGGCCGATCAAATCGCCAGGGCCAAAGCCGCCAGTGGCTGGAAACGCCTCATGTTCGTAGGTAAACGACAATCTATTACAAAACTGGGTCCTAACATGCGACTCGACCTCGGTGGCATCGCCAAAGGCTACGCTGCCGATGGTATGCTCAAAACCCTCATCCAACACGGTATCACTCAGGCATCAATCACAGCGGGTGGAGAAGTCCGTTTGGGCGAGGCACCACCGGATCGTGAAGGATGGAATATATCGCTGAAGACACTCGATTCCACACACCAGCTCAGCTCAAAAACAATCGTCCTTTCCAACTGCGCAATCTCTACTTCCGGCGACCTCTATCAGTCGATTACCATCGACGGCACGCGCTACTCCCACATCGTTAACCCGGATACGGCACTAGGCCTAACAACCCGAAAATCAGCCACCGTCATTGGCCCCGATTGCACCCATACGGACGCGCTCGCCACCGCCTTATGCGTCGATCCAACTCTCCAATTCCCGAAGTTTAAAACGCTTGTCATTTATGAGCATACCGACGGCACACTCAAACGCATCCAATCCGAAAACTGGTCTCGCAAGTGAGCTGATCGTTCAGTATACATCATGAACAAGATGAATTACACACGACCATTGACCATGTTCTGTTTGCTCTCAGCAAGCATACTGATGCCGCTCCAAGTTTCCCGCGCAGAGGATGAGCCCGAAAGGGTCGCCCTATGGGAGAAGCAAGCGCCTGTTGGTGATGGTAAAACAGAAGCTGCCAATGCGTTCATCACGGTGCATCGCCCTAAAAAAAAGAACGGAACCACCGTCATCATCTGCCCGGGTGGCGGATATGGCGGTCTTGTAAAAGGGGCCGAGGGACATGGCATCGCCAAGTGGCTCAATCAGCACGGTATTGTGGGCGTTGTGCTCGAATACAGACTGCCCAAGGGAAAAGCCTATCGGCCACTTTACGATGCCCAACGCGCCATCCGTCTGATTCGCTCAAAAGCCGGAGAATGGAACTGTAATCCAAAACGCATCGGCATCATCGGATTTTCCGCGGGTGGACATCTCGCATCGTCTGCCGCCACTCACTTCGATCCCGAAGACGCTGCAACCTTGGATCCTGATAAAAAAATCAGCTGTCGGCCCGATTTTGCCGTGCTCGTTTATCCCGTCATCACCATGGGCGCCGGCACACACGGTGGATCCAAGAGAAATCTTCTCGGGAAAACCCCCGACGACAAAATGATCAAGCTGTTCTCAAACGAACTACAGGTGACCAAAATGACCCCTCCCAGCTTCCTCGCGCATGCCGCGGATGATCGTGTTGTGATCCCTGGGAACAGCAAAATGTTCTATGATGCGTTGAAAGCTAACAAGGTGCCTTCGGAGTATCTCAAACTTGCCAGCGGAGGGCATGGGCTGAACGGCTACAAGGGCCCCATGTGGGATGCGTGGCAAACAAAATCCCTTCAGTGGCTTGCATCGCTCGGAATGATTCCAAAAAACGCCATCATCAAGGATTAATCCTCGTTTCGCTATTCATCCGTTCCATCTGCCCTTGGATGTGCGGCATCGTATGCCTCTCTCATACGCTCTTTGGTGACGTGGGTATAAATCTGGGTTGTCGATAACGACGCGTGACCTAACAACGTCTGTACACTTCGTAGATCCGCACCGTGATCTAACATGTGAGTAGCAAAGGTATGACGTAGTTTGTGAGGCGTCACATCAAAGGCAATGTCAGAGGCGGCGAGGTATTTTTTCAACATCATCTGCACCGATCGCGCTGATAGTCGACGTTTACTCGGGTCCTTGTTTTTATTAATGAATAAAGGCCCCTCGTGAACCTTTGCCTCACTTCGATATTTTTGTATCGCCGTCATTGCGTGGGATCCGATCGGAACCATCCTTTCCTTATTCCCCTTACCAAGCACACGAAGAGTTTCCGATAAAAAATCCGCATCTTCGACATCCAAGCCCACTAACTCTGACACGCGCAGACCACTGGAATAGAACAGCTCAAGAATCGCCACATCCCGGCTCGCCTGCCACGGCTGGGCTCGTGGGTCAGGCTCCACTTTCCGCGGCATTTCTAATAACTGCTCCATCTGGGAGAGAGACAACACGACCGGTAGTTTTTTCTCAGGCTTGGGTAGCTGAACCTCAGTAAGTGGACTGACTCCAAGCCCGCGACGGTGGACTAGGTATTTGAAAAACGACCTCATGGCAGCGAAACGAAGCCGGATCGTTGCCCGAGCCATCTCTTGCTTCATTAACTCGAAGAGATAACCACGGAAATCATCTGCCGAGCAGTCGCGCCACGACTTAAAGCCCTCCCCCCGCCAGTCCTGATAGGCATTCAGAGCATGACTGTAATTGCGCAAAGTACGCACCGAGACATCCCGCTCCACTTTCAGAAACTCTAGGAATGCTTCTACATCGTCGTTCATTACTTCGGAATTCTAAATCATTTTTCAAAAAATAAAAACACTGTTTACAAAAATTCTCAAAATTCCTGCTGCAAATCTGAATAAATCTCCCTATAATTCCAGTTATGACGATACGCATCGCCATCTTCCTTTTCTTGGCATCCTTCGCCAGCATCACCTGCTGGCTACTATGTCGAGAACCCGCGTCACCCAGAAGCGTCGTTGCCGCACTGACTGTGCCACAAGCAGAAAATATCACAACACCGACCGACAATCCGAAAGCAGTCGTTAAAACTAAAACGCAAGATGACGACATCGCCCTTTCAGATACTGAGCTCTACATTAAAAAGAAACTGAGTATCGTGATTCCCCGAGTAGATTTTGAAAATACCACCATCGAAGAAGCCTTAGGTTTCCTTGGCCTGCGTGCCCGCGAGCTTGATCCAGAAGAGCATGACTCACGCAAAGGTGTTAGTTTTGTGGTGCGTAAACCTAACGTTGAGATTAATCCAGACAGCGAGTTAGAGCTAACGATCGATTCACCGAGAGTTAATCTCCAAGACGAAAATCTAACTATTAAAGATATTCTCGACCACATTTGCGCTGAGACAGGACTGCGTTGGAAGATTACGGATCATGGTGTCCTCATCGAGCCGCACGAATCCTGACTGGTGGGCGGGTGGCGTTTGTCCTTAGCTTACCGTCTCAAAAACGCCGCCGCCTAACAACGTTCCACCATCGTAAAATGCGCAGATCTGCCCAGGTGTAACCGCACGTTGTGCTCGGACAAATTCCAGTGCGAGTTTTCCATCATCGGTAGGAGTCACTGTCACTGGCTCGCTCTTAGATCGATACCTTGGCTGGGCTTCCACCTTGCACGTTGCGGTGATCGGTTTGTTGACCCAGCTCACAGAACCAACCGTGCAGTTTTTTACGTAAAGCCCCGGCGTATCTGCTTGGTCCCAGCCGACCACAAGGTGATTATTCTCGGCATCTTTTCCAATCACCACATAGGCCATCCCTTCGCGTGGAGATGCCACACCGTGCCCTTTTCTTTGGCCGAGCGTGTAGAGATGCAGTCCGCGGTGTTTTCCTAATACTTTCCCATCGAGGTCGACAATATCACCTGGACTGTCCGGGACATAGTGGCTGAGAAAATCACTCATCTTGATATTGCCGATAAAACAAATCCCCTGACTGTCTTTTTTTCCCGCTACGGGGAGGTTAAATCTTTCCGCCACCTCACGCACTTGTGGCTTGAGCATTTCTCCACAGGGAAATAGAGCGTGTTTTGCCTGCCGCTGCTCCATCAGAGCGAGGAAGTAGCTTTGGTCTTTATTGGGATCGGCGCCACGTAAGATATCGGCCGTGCCATCGGATCTCTCACGCTTACGTGCATAGTGACCCGTGCCTACGGCTTCAAATCCCTGTTCTAATGCGTAATCGAGAAACACCCCAAACTTCATTTCCCGATTGCAGTATACATCCGGGTTCGGGGTTATACCGTTACGGTAGCCCTCTAAGAGATAGTCGACAATTCGATCTCGGTATTGATCAATCAAATCCACTACGCGAAACTCAATCCCGAGCTTCTGAGCCACCGCGTGAGCATCTTCGACGTCCTGCTCCCACGGGCAATCACCTGCGATTCCGTCTTCGTTAATCCAGTTTTTCATATAACCACCCGCTACTTCGTGCCCCTGCTCTAGTAAAAGGGCAGCAGCTACGGCGGAATCAACACCTCCTGAGAGGCCTACGAGGATCTTGGACACGCCAAAGCCTTAAACTCCAATTACCAATTACCAAATACCAATTTTGCCTTTCTGCTCACATCCAGTGTCATTTTTTTGGTATTTGGAGTTTGGAGTTTGGAATTTAGAGTTTAAGACCCCCGCATGTCCGACGACATTCCAAGCACCGGTCGAGAAGCTGCCACTGATCCAACCAAAGGGAAATTCTCCCCCTTTGCCGGTTGCTCGATCTTTATTATTGCCGGCGCACTTGCCGCAGGAATGATTGGCTTCACCATCTGGACCTACTTCAAGGTGAAGGATACCATCGGTGGATTTACCGAGGAAAAACCTCAAACGATCGAATTGGTGGAAACCAAAGGAAAAGAGAGTGCGCAAACAGCCTTAAAAGACAAACTTGTTGAATTCCGACACAACATCGAAGCTAAACACCAAGCCCAGATGACGCTGAATACCGAGGAAATGAACCTCGCCATCGCCACTTTCGAGATCCTCAAACCCCACCGCAGCAACCTTGTTATCACAGCGATTAAAGACGGACAGATCGATGCCGAGATCGCCTTCCCCGTTAAATCCAAAATGGGCAGCGATGAAATGCGTTACCTCAACGCCTCCATCATCATTGTACCAGAGCTGGTCGAGGGTGCCGCTTTCCCACGTATCACCGCGGTCGAACCCGACACCGGCGGAGAGATTCCCGAGCAGTTCAAGCAGTTTATCTCCGAGACACTACTCCAACCCCTCCACGAGGACTTGGAGCTAGGGCCTCTGTTTAAATCTCTCTCCGCGGTGGAAATTAAGGACAACACCCTGATCCTTCATACCAACCCAAGTTACCAACCAGCTACACAACCAACCGAGGAGAAAAAGGATAGCATGTTCGAACGCCTCATGACTGGCTTCGCCGTCATCGCTGTTATCTTCCTTACTATCGTCGGCATCATCATCTTCCTCTCGCGCCGCAAGGCCAGACAATCCCAACCCTGATCGCCCCAGCGATCACAGTCTTCCAACTTCCAACTTCCAACTCCCTAATACCAATAGCATGAACATCAACGAAAACTTCCTCAAACTAAAAGCCGGATACCTGTTTCCGGAAATCGGCCGACGTGTCAACGCCTGGACCGAAGCCAATCCTGAAAAGACCGAACGCCTAATCCGTTGCGGTATCGGTGACGTCACCGAACCTCTCCCGCTCGCAGTCCGCGATGCCATGCACGCGGCTATCGATGAACAAGGGGTTGCCGAGACCTTTCACGGCTACGGCCCTGAACAGGGATACGGTTTCCTCCGCGACGCCATCGTCGAGAACCAGTTCGCGGGGCTCAACATCTCCGCTGATGAGGTGTTTATTTCCGACGGCTCGAAATGCGACACAGGCAACATCCTCGACATCTTTGGCAAGGGCAACAAAATCGCCATTACCGATCCCGTTTACCCCGTCTACGTCGATACCAACGTGATGGCCGGCAACACCGGTGAGGCTGATGAAAATGGAGCCTACGAAGGGCTCGTCTACCTGCCCTGCACCGCTGAAAACAACTTCATGCCAGCGATCCCGGAGGAAAAAGTTGACCTCATCTACCTCTGCTATCCAAACAACCCAACTGG
>TARA_B110000908_G_scaffold74107_1_pt1 | contig 29391 bp, 25 predicted proteins | sample TARA_B110000908 | Tara Oceans TARA_B110000908 (sample SAMEA4398067) | marine metagenome | biome: Polar Biome; feature: [DCM] deep chlorophyll maximum layer (ENVO:01000326); material: water (ENVO:00002006), including particulate matter (ENVO:01000060) such as... | depth 36 m
CAGAGGTTAAGCACCTTGGTTTGCACTAGGTTGCGAATAGCTCCCTCCATCACTCCCCATGCTGAGGAAGTCGAGAGGTAAACAGGACGTTCCGTGCCAAGGATCGGCTTAAGGTTGGGCTGTATACTGGCGTAAAGAGCTTCGAAATCACCACCGCGGTGACCGATCATCGGCTGGCACATGGCTTCGTAGGTTTCAGGAGCAATATCCACCGGTCCGGGGATGTATAACTTGGGTAATTTGGTTTGGGTAGCGTCAGGCATCGCAAGGCGATTATTCTGCCAATCTCTGAGTTGTCAAAGCCCTAGCGTGTCAGGTGGTCGATTTAATTGGGTATTTCTTTAAAAATTGAACTCGCGTGGATATGGGGCGGATTTGAGTGTGATTAAACCGCATTAACCCTTGCAATTCCTCAGGATTCTGGTTTATTCCCGCCTCCCGCACAAGGGCTGACTGGCAAGGAGCTGGTCTGAAACTATATAATACCATGAGTACAGAAACTGACACCGCAACAAACGTTGCCACTGAAGCCGACGACCAAAACGTCGAAGCCATCGCTAAGAAAAACGCTAAGGGTATCCCTGCGGCAGACATCAATCCCGCCGACTTCCGTCTAAACGATAGTGATACCGGAAGCGCCGATTTCCAGATTGCCCTTCTTACCAAGCGCATCAAGCACCTCACCGCCCACATGGGTGAGCACAAAAAAGACTTTGCCAGCCGCCGTGGTCTCCTCACAATGGTTGCCCAACGCCGCAAACTTCTCGATTACCTCAAAGGTCAGTCAGAAGAACGCTACGCCAAGATCCTTAAGGGCCTCGGACTACGTCGCTAACCACTTTCGCAAACGGTCACGGATTACTCCGTGGCCGTTTTGCTTATACCACCCACGTGACGAACCTCTTGTCTCACTCGTCCCACTGGGTTGGACATCGCCTTTGAAAAATTTCCGCAGGTCACTTTGATCGACCTCGCACTTAATCTTTCCCATCTCTGAGCAATTGTTGATTCAGGCTGGAGGCTTTGCCCTAAAAAATCGAGACGCCCGCCCCTACTGCAAAAAAAACAGAGCACACACGGTGCTAACGGGGGCAACTAACCAAACGCTAAAAAATAGCAAAAGAAGAAAGAAGAAAATATGAAAATGAATATCGAAAAAATAACGATCCCCGTAGGATCGAACCCGATCACTATTGAGACGGGTAAATTGGCCAAGTTGGCCGACGGCGCTGTAGAAATTACATCCGGCGAAACAGTTGTTCTCGTAACAGCCGTTTCACAATCCAAAGTCCGTTCAGGTCAGACATGGTTCCCATTGTCTGTTGAATACAAAGAGCGCGCTGCTGCAGCGGGCACTTTCCCTGGTGGCTACTTCAAACGTGAAGGTCGCCCTACCGAAAAGGAGGTTCTTACCTGCCGCATGACCGACCGTCCACTGCGTCCGCTTTTCCCGAAAGGCTACCTTTACGACACCCAAATCATCGCCCTGATGCTTGCTGCTGACGGCCAGAACGATGCTGACATTCTTAGCATGAACGGCGCATTTGCTGCCCTCTGCATCTCTGACATCCCATTCGCTGGCCCTCTCGGTGCTGTGCGTGTAGGTCGTGTTGATGGTGAGTTCATCGTGAACCCAACATTTGAAGAGCGTGAAGAGAGTGATCTTGATCTCGTTTATGTCGGTAATAAGACCGATGTTGTGATGATCGAAGGTGCTGCCAATGAGCTTCCTGAAGCTGATTTTGTAAAAGCCCTGCACTTCGCTCAAGGCCACGTTACTACCATCGTAACCGCCATCGCGGAACTTGCCGCTAAAGTCGGTAAGCCTAAGCGCGACTACAAAGTGACTGTCGCTAAGGAAGATCTCCTCGAGATCGCTTACGAAATCGCTGGTGACCGTATTGAAGGTGCCATCTATGCCGCTAACAAAATTGAGCGTGAGAAGAAAGTCGGAGCCCTTCGCGACGAAGTCGAAACTGCGATCATGGAGCGTGCTCCTGAGACCACCGAGTTCGAAATCGAGCAAGCATTTGAATACCTTCAGAAAAAGGCATTCCGCGTCAGCATCATGGAAAAAGGCGTCCGTGCCGACGGTCGTCAAGTTGGTGATCTGCGTGAACTTTACTCAGAGGCTGGAACCCTTCCTCGTGTGCACGGATCATCGATCTTCGCTCGTGGCGAAACTCAAGCTCTCGCTACTGCGACTCTCGCACCTGCTGATGAGTGTATGTATTTCGATAACTACGCCGGTGGTGAAGACAGCAAGCGCTTCTTCCTCCACTACAGCTTCCCTCCATTCTCTGTGGGTGAAGCGGGTCGCTTCGGCGGCATGAACCGTCGTGAAATTGGTCACGGTGCTCTTGCTGAGCGTTCTATCGCACCAGTCATCCCATCCGTAGAGGACTTCCCATACGCCATGCGTGTGACTTCTGAGGTTCTTGAATCTAACGGTTCATCCTCTATGGCAACGGTTTGTTCCGGCACCATGGCACTTCTCGACGCAGGTGTGCCACTCATTCGCCCCGTAGGAGCGATCGCAGTTGGCCTCGTAACTGAGTTGGACGAAGACGATAACATCAAGGAATACAAAACCCTCCTCGACATCATTGGAAGTGAAGACTTCTACGGTGACATGGACTTCAAAGTATGTGGAACCAGCGAAGGTGTAACGGGCTACCAGCTCGATCTTAAGCTCCCAGGTATCCCACTTTCCATCCTTGAGGAAGCACTTGTGCAAGCTACTGAAGCTCGCACAGTCGTTCTTAAGAAAATGGAGGACACCATCGCAGCCCCAGCCGCTCTCTCCGAGCACGCACCACGCATCGAGTCCACCAAGATCGATCCCGAGCGCATCGGTGAACTCATCGGGCCAGGAGGTAAGAACATCAAAGGCATCCAGGCTGAGTCCGGTGCTGACATCAACATCGAGGACGACGGCACAGTGCACGTCTACGCTTCCAAGAAGGAAAGCCTCGATCGTGCAATGGCGATGATCAAGCAGATGTTCACAGAAGTTGAAGTAGGCACGGTTTACACCGGTCCTATCGTATCGACTACAAACTTCGGTGCCTTCATGCAGATTATGCCAGGTAAGGACGGCCTCATTCACATCTCTGAATTGTCCGAAGGACGCGTCGAGAAGACTGAAGACGTTGTTAAAAAAGGCGACACCGTTACTGCCAAGTGCATCGGTGTTGACGATCGTGGACGCGTTAAGATGTCCATCCGCGCTGCCGCTCGTGAAGCCAAGCAGCAGGAAGCTCCTGCCGAGACAGCTGAAGCGTAAGTGGCGGCGGTTTTCAACCGCCAAGCCCTAACAAATTATCAACGGCGAGTCACGAAAGTGGCTCGCCGTTTTTCGTAAGGAGGGTGGACAACGCACGATTTAATTCCTGCCCGACGGAGGAGGAGGGCTGCATACCAGTATAGCGGAGTGGGCGAGGCAATCCTGTCCACCGGCAATCCAAGTCAGATGTGGACAGGAATGTCGACACTCCCTATCCCGAAGCCCTTGATGGCATTAGTGTCTAGTGCCATCGAACGGCTCTTTCACACATCACGGATGACCACACCGAACTCAGAGCAAGCAGCGGCGAATTCTGGATCACCGCTCAGGGATTGATGAAGTCTGGTTACGATATTGATACCATACTTTATCGCTCGAAGCAGTAGCCGCCTTTCAGTGAGCGAGAGCTCACCCGTTGCCGGGGTGATCCCAAAAATGAGATTCTTCGGGCGACGACCAGCGTGTGCCAAGGCTGTGCCTAGATCTCGATAAACGGGAACTCCGTTCGGAACGCCATCGAGGATCTCACCTGCATCCTGGCCCTCTTTATTATCGTCGATGATGGAGAGGATTTTGTATTTTTCCGAATGCCGAACCAGCCCGTTGGCTGTTTTTCCGTAGATCCCGCCAAAGTGGCCTTCGCAATAAACGATTGCGGTTTCTAAAGGTATAGTGGTTGCCTGCAAATTTGGTTCAGCCGGCTTGGCTGGCTTGGCGAACAGTGGGGGATTGGTAGACGCGTCAGAAAAAATCGATGACGACGAGATTTGGTGTTTTTTCTGCATAATGACTCCTTTAAATAGGCTTGAGGGAGGTGACCGAATCGTGGCAGCCGGAAGTGGCTGGCAGTCAGCGAGTAGCCCCACCAAGATGAATTGATAAGTCGCCTTGTAACACAGATTTGATACGAAGATAGAATTACTTTCTTTTAGCTACAAATCACCAACGTGCAATTCTCTCGTTTGACCACGTTGGTTGGTTTGCCACAATTTCCCGGTATCAATATCCATCGCAGTGAGCCAGCCGCCACCGTAGGCGCAGGTATCGAGGCAGATGGCGTAGCCGAGGTTGGTAGGGAGGTCTCCTTGGATGCTGTGACCGCAAACGATCGTCTTCCCTGAGATGTGGGCTTTTTGACAATGGAAGCGCTGGTAGTAATACGTTTCCCTATCTTGTTCATCGATGGGAAGGTTCGCTTCCAGTCCAGCATGTACGAGGATGTAATCCTCCAGCTCATGATAAAGTCCTGCCGACTTAATAAATACCCAATGATCCTCCGGGATGTCGTCAAAATTCCCACCGTATGAGTTGAGCGTATCCATGCCGCCACAGAGGCCACTGAGGAATCGGTCGCGATGATGCGAGGCTTCCATTGCACGGATCATCTGAATTTCATGGTTCCCCATGAGGTGGACGAGGTTGTGGGACTTTTGTAGTTCCAGCAGTGTATCGATGACCGCTTTGGAATCAGGTCCACGATCCACGTAGTCGCCTAGTGTTACAACAAGGTCATCAGTCGACGGCCGAACCACATCCAGCATGGTTTGTAGTGCCCGCTGGCAGCCGTGAATGTCTCCGATGGCAATTCTCATGGGGGAAGGAGAGCATGAAGCGAGACTTAGATGCAATCAAATCCCGTCTAGTTATAGTATTGCGTAATCGGCGTTATTATTTTAACTTTTCCAAAGCAAATTCTTAAACTTGTCGCGCTCTTTGAGAAACAAACAAGAACAGATGTTTAAAACGATGAATAAAACCATTACCTATTTACTGGTAACTCTAGGGATTCTTTCTCTGGGGGTATCACAAGCAAGAACCTGGACGAGCGCTGACGGGGGTAAAACCTTCCGTGGCGATTTTGTAAGCTACGACAAGGACACTGGGATGGTAAAAGTTACCAGAGGAATCCGTAAAATGTCTTTTAATGCTGATAAGCTTTCTGAAGGTGATCGCGAGTGGCTTAATGAACAGGGCGCATCGGGTGCCTCGAAAGCATTGGATTCCCAAAAAATTGGATCTAAGCTCAAGATGGGAGTGCTTTCCAGGCTTGAAGATGGTGCTTTTGTTGATTTTGCCATGACGACAGCTCCCGAATACTACATGATCTATTACTCGGGTAGCTGGTGAGGACCTTGTCGAGGCACGGCTCCACAGTTAGTGAAGTCATACAATTCAGATATCGCGACCAACGACAAAGTTGAGTTCATCCACTACAGCCTAGATCGCACTGATGCGGCGGCTCTTAAGTGGGCAAAAAAGGAGAGTTTCCCGTGGGCTCACATTCTACCGGCCAAGCATGCCGTATCAGGTCTTGCGAAGTATGCTAAGAATTTCGTCCCTTATTACATGCTGATCGATAAAGACGGCAAGATTCTCGCCGAAGGATCACGAGCGATTTTTGCTAAGATCAAGACTTTGTAAGTCTGGTCCTGAATAGATTTAAAACAAAGGATGTCTCACTGTTCGCAGTGGAGCATTATTTATGGATGAGGGGTTGTCCTCGAAGCTCCTGTAATCAGCATGAGCGGATGTCTAGATCTGTAGTCATCTGCGCCCATCTGTGTTTGGACTCTTTTCTAACACAGATGTTCACAGATGAAGATGATGAACACAGATAAGACCTATGCACCCTCCTCATTCCCCAAAAAAATCCCCCGCATGTTTGACCATGATGGGGGGATTTAGGGTAAAGTGGTGGCTCCACTCGGATTCGAACCAAGGACACGCGGATTTTCAATCCGCTGCTCTACCAACTGAGCTATGGAGCCGTTACTTTTTGTTGCATCGCGTTTTACTGCGGGTGCGGGAGGGGTTTAGTGTCGGATCGCTAGATTGACAATAGTAAAATGGAGGAAAGTGAAGATGTTTTCATGGTGCATCTACGGACAGAAAAAAAGACACCCCGCGAACGGAGTGTCTTTTGAAAGTATTGGATGGTTCTGTGAACCTTAATTCTGTGAACCTTAAGAAAGGAACTAAGCGCCTGCTTCTTCAGCTGGGGCTGGCTTGGTCCTTTGGAAACGCCAGCGGATAGCGTGACGCTTAACAGCGGAACGATCTTTGCGGATTTGACGTTTGGACACTGTCTCGAATGCACGGCGACGGCGCATTTCTTCGAGGATGCCTTCGGAGTCGAGCAAAGTCTTCAGACGCTTGAGTGCGCGGTCAACTGGCTCACCTTTTTGGATTTCGATGCCTCTCATAGATTGATTGGGTAGTAGTTTAGGTAGTTAAAGTCTGTAAAAAACGGTTGCCAACGGGGTTCAATCCGTGACGGGAGGCGGAAACTAGGGTTCAGCGAGCCGCTGGTCAAGCTGAAAGAGGGGAAAAGTTCAGGTGTCAGGTGTCAGCCATGGGTTGATGTGTCAGGATGTGGCTGACACCCGATTCCTGACACCCAGCATCTATTCTTCGCTTGGTAGTAGCTTTTTCAAGCTCTCGTAGATGGGTCGACCCGAAATACGGCGGTTAAAGAGGTAAATTGCGATCAGGGCGAACAGGATATTGGTTCCCCAGGCGGCTAAAATAGGAGGTAAATGGCCCGCTTCCCCGAAGGTGAGGAAGAAACTGGAGGAAAATAGCATGCCTGCGCAGAGGAACAGGGCAATAGAGACGCCACCGCCTACGCCACGCCTACTGAAGACAATCCCAAGAGGAGCGGCCAGTAAAATGGTAATGAGGCAGATGACGGGCTGGGCGATCCGATAATGCCATTGAGTGAGATAGGGCAGGCGATTAGCCCATTCCACCCCTTCGTGGGCCTTAAGCCAGCTGTTGAGCTCTGGGATACCTAAATGGCTCTGATCGAGACCTGGTTTGACAATTTGCCAAGGCGTCTCCTGCCAGTCACGAGTGATTGAGTTCGCGGTATCGAGCCTCCGGGGCACGGGGACCGATTGGAGGTCGATGACATGCACGCCAGTAAAGGTCCATTGTTTACTAACGCGCGACCACACTGCTGTGTCGGCTTCCAGCTTCATCGTTGGGTGGTTACCGTCGTTAAACGAGCGCACGGTGACATTGTGGACAGTGCCAGTTTTTTCAAATTGATAGGGGAAAGAGCCAACCAGCCAAACGCGCTTTGACTCCTTATCACGATAGAGCACGGAGCGCGCGCGATCCGCCTCACCATCCTTAGCAACCTCGACGATAAGTTTTTTGTTTCCCTCGGCCCACGGTCCCCAGTGGTAGTTGAAAATAAGGCATATTACCGAGCAGAATACACCGGTAACTAACAATGGCATCACAATCCGAAACACACCACGCCCAGTTTGAATCATAGCGACGATTTCCTGATGCCGTGACATTTTCCCCAAACAATATAGCAGTGCAAGTAGCAGCACATAGGGCAGAATGAATACAAACATCGCGGGGATGAAAATCCCGTAGTAAGTGGTCATTACTGCTAAAGTGTGATCCGATTGGTTGAAATCTGAGATATTATTCTGTAGGTCTGTTAGAAGCATTACCGCCATAAGCGCGCTCATGCAGAGGGTGAATGCCGAGAGGAACTGTCGCGACATATACCGATCCAAACTCCCAGAAAAGCGATACATCCAAGCGGCTATCGCAGGGAGCATACAGAGCAGGCCAATGAGCCAGGGGCGCAGTCGGTGGCCGGGGATATCAGTATCTGGAAATCCGAGGATGTGTTCGTCAACAGCAAGGATCTCCTTAGGCATGATCCAAGCACACAGCGTAACGCCTAGCAACGTCATGACAACAGGCCATACGTAGGGTTTAAGTGAGGAGCTGCCGAGCATGCACAGATGATGATGGAGCGGTAGCAAAGAGGCAAGAAGTAAGGTTGTAAACGTCGAGGTATGACGCAACCCTACGAGTTAAGATTCTCAAGAATCAGTAACTAAAGGGCGCCCCCGGTAACCTGCTTTTGGATAGAAAATTGGTCCTCATTTTTACAGATCAAGGCGAACGGAAAGCCTGTTGAACGAGTTCATCAGGTTTCCGTGCAACGTAGAGCTGGGGAAATGAGGGGCTGTTTTCCCAGAATGAGGTTGCCGGAGGTGCCCTAAATGTTATTTTAATCGCCTAATTCATTCATGGCAATTTCTACGCACTCGGGTCGGGTGGTGTCTGCCATTTCATGCTCAAAGGAGATACAGGACGGACAGTCACCATTTTTTCTTACCCATTCTGGGTGGCATTGCACGAGGGCTTCATGCCTCTGTGCTTCAGCCTTTTTTAGATTGATTGCAATTTTGCGTTGATGTGGAGCAGAGTTCATTCGCTCTATGAAACTAAAGGCGATCACAAATGAGGGCAAGAAGTAAGCTGGAAAAAAAGTTAAACGATATTCAATAAAGGTTCGAGTGTGCCTTGCGGGGGCTGGAATGCCGTGCTATTGCTTGCCGCGCAGAGATGTTAGCAGATTTATTATGGGATTAGCCGATCGAAATTATCAACGAGTGCCTTCTCACCAAGCTTATGGCGGGATGCCTAAACAGCCATCGCGATTTGATGGCTGTCCTGTGGTGAAGTGGCTGTTGATTTCCTGTATAGCTATCTACTTTGTGGATATGTTTGCCTTCAAATGGCTAATTGCAGAGTGGGGTTACTTCAGTGTGGACAAGGCTATTTACAGCGGCCAGATATGGAGATTTTTGACATTTCAGTTTCTTCACGACCCGACTATGGGCTTCCATTTACTATTCAACATGATGGCACTTTTTTTCTTTGGTCACTATGTCGAGCGTTGGTGGGGCAGTAGGAAGTTTTTGGTTTTCTATCTAGCTAGTGGAATAGCGGGAGCGCTATTTTACACAGTGCTTCTTCTTATGCCGGGATTGATTCCTTCTGAGGGGGCTCAGGCGCCGATGGTTGGTGCCTCAGCAGGTATTTATGCGATTTTGGTAGCCGTCGCGATTGTTGCTCCGAATTTAAAGGTGCTACTCTATTTTGTTATTCCGATGAGCATCCGCACGATGGCTATATTAGCACTCTGTATCGCCGCTTGGATGGCATTCACGAATGGCGACAACGCTGGAGGCGAGGCCGCCCACCTCGGTGGAGCTATTCTTGGATTTATGCTGATGAAAAATCCACGACTTCTCTCGTTTATCAAAGATGGGCCAGCGAAGGGTAACAAACGCTCCCCAATCGATGCCAAGATCGTGCACGCAAAGAAAATCCGTCCGCGCATCGAGATCAATATGGCCGATTCAGAAGTCGACCGCATTCTCGACAAGGTGAGTAGCGAAGGGCTGCAAAGTCTCACCGATGCTGAAAAAGCCGTCCTCAAGCGAATGGCTGGTAAGTAGGGGGGGTAGAGCCCTTTTTTAGGAGTCGGGAGTCAGGTGTCACGGGTTTCCCCAGCGCGTCTTTTCTTGCTTCTTATTTCTTATCTCTTATCTCTCTTTTCCATGACTGATTCTGAAATGATCGACTGCCCAGCGCAGGAAAAGCAACTCGCCCGTCTTCGTGCCATCATGCATCGACTACGTGCTCCTGGCGGTTGTCCCTGGGATGCCGAGCAGACTCACGAGAGCCTGCTGCCTAATCTAATCGAGGAAGCCTACGAAACGGTTGATACGATTAATCGGGGCGACTGGAATCATCTTCAAGAAGAACTTGGCGACTTGCTGTTACAAATTGTTTTCCATAGTGAACTCGCCGAGGAAGCCGGGCGCTTTAACTTCGATGATGTTGCACGTGGTGTCAGTGATAAGCTTGTTAGACGTCACCCGCATGTCTACGCGGATAGTTCCGTGAACGACACCGATGGCGTTCTTAACCAGTGGGACGCCATCAAACGCCAGGAAAAAGGCGACGAAGATCAACCCTACCTCCATAACATAGGCAAAGGGCTTCCCTCCATGCTACGTGCCTCCAAACTCCAGAAAAAGGCCGCCAAAGTTGGCTTTGATTGGCCAGACGATAAAGGTGTGGTTGATAAAATCCGAGAGGAACTCGCCGAAGTCGAAGTTGAACTAGCAGCAAGCGACCGTGAGAAGCTCAGCGAGGAAATTGGTGATCTTCTATTCTCCGTGGTGAACCTCGCTCGTCGCCACAAACTTGATCCCGAGATTCTCCTTGAGTCGACCAATGTAAAATTTGAAGACCGATTCGCTGCTATGGACACTGCTCTTCAACAAGAAGGCAAAGACCTTTCCTCAGCCACCCTCGATGAGATGGAAGCTGAGTGGCAGGAGGCTAAATAATGTTAAATCACCCAAGATCCTCCACATTCGCATAAAGTGCCCGGATGTTGATGAGGGCTTTTTCAAGCAGGGAATCTTCTTCTTCAGTGAGGTTGCCTTTTGTTTTTACAGCAAGCATTTCCAGGGAGTCGAGCACCATGGCAGCGGCCTTTAGGTTCACATCGGTTTCACCTGTAGATGGATGTGGCAGTTGACCTAGAAATAGGCCAGCGTTTTGAGCTTGGAGGAATACAAAATCGTTAAAACGCGTATCTGCTTTTGGAGTATCTGACATGGGTTTGGTATTTGGAGTTTGAAACTTCGAGTTTATGCCTCTGGAGTGACGGTGACAATGACCGGTTCGGTACTAAGATATTTCTTAGCTGCAACCTTAATATCGTCATAAGTGAGAGCTCGGATATGATCGGGGGCTTTGAGATGGTGATCGGGCTCGTATCCCAGTAGGCAATCAATCGCGCTGAGTCGAGCAAGTGATCCGAGCTTCTGGTTAGCAAGCGCGTGGGATGCCAGCCAGGTGGTTTTCACACTTTCCAGAGTATCTTCAGGGATACCCTGCTCGGCAATCGTCTTGATTTCTCCGAGTAGATTTCTTTGTGCGAGTTCTAGTTGGTCGGGAGAAGTCCCGAGATAGAATGCAAACATACCTGTGTTGACGCCATGAAACTGGGTGGCAGAAACGTAGTAGGCAAGGCCGAGCTCTTCGCGGATTTTGGTGAACAGCGGGCCAGCCATGTCCGTGCAGTAGTCGTTGATCAGTTCAAGTGCGTAATTGTCCTCGTCGGAGGCAGATGCACCAATGTAACCAACGGTGAGAACCGCTTGTTGCTTATCGAGATGAAGTGCGTGGCTTGTTGGTGTTGGAATATTTTGAGGCACGCTGGCACTGCGTTCACCTTCGATGAGTGCGCCGAAGTGCTGGCTGACCAGGTCGACAATGGACTCCGGATCGATATCACCAAAGACCGCCATCACTGAGTTCTTGGCTGTGAAGTATTTCTGATGATGTTCGGTTAGGTCATTACGGCACAATTGATTGAGTGATTCTTCAGTGCCCGAAGTACTTAGGCCATATCCGATTTCACCAAAGAGTGAGGGGCGGAGTTTTTTGAAGGCCACGGAAAGCGGGTCTTCAGCTTGTTCACGGAGACCTGCGAGCGTAGCCTCGCGTTCGCGTTCAAGAGCATCTTCTGGGAGTGTAGGGTTTTGGAAAAGGTCAGCCAGTATTTCCAAGGTAGGATCAAGATCGGGGCTGAGGCAGGAGGCAGAGGTAAGGGTGGTGTTATTGCCACAGCTTACGCCAAAACTGGCTCCCATGCTGTCCATGGTAGTTGCGATTTCTTCCGCACTGCGCGTGGTTGTTCCTTTCGGTATGAGTTTGCCCAGAAGGCTGTTAATACCGTTGTTTTCCGAAGTTTCCGATGGGAGACCAGCAAGTGTGGCTATGGTGATGGAAACGGTGGGTAAACGAGGATCACGCTGGGTGATGAGCGTGAGTCCATTGTCGAGCGTGACCGTTTGCATCTTGCCGCGTGTGCTTGACTCTTCTGCTGATTGATCAGTTTCCTCGCTGTCCTCAGGATCGAGCGAGGTGACAGTCAGTTTCCCCGGGACGAGATGAGTGCGGGCTGCACGTTGGATGTCTTCGCTCGTGACTCCTGCAAGCATATCCATGTAGTCGCGGGTGAAATCAAGATTGCGCGTTTCGTGCCAGTTCGATGCCAGATCAGACGCTCGGCCAGACGCAGTAGCCAGGGTTCGGAATTGGCTGACCAGTGCCATACGGGTGGTCTTCACAATTTCCTCACTAAAGTCGCTGGAGGAAAGCTGCTCAATTTCTTTGAGGATGACTTGCTGAAGCTCATCACGTTTCGAGTGATCAGCGATGGCTGCTATAGAAAAAAGGCCGGGGGCGTCAGGGTCGATCATGCTCCACGCACCAATGTGGTGGCAGAGGTCACTCTTCTCGCGAATGTTCTGATAGAGTCTGCTTGAACGCCCAGCGCCAAGAATCGATGCCAAAAGATCGAGTGCCGCCGCATCTGGATGTTCTAACGATGGAGTTTGCCACGCCATAGTGAGTTTACTCGCGGAAACCGCAAAGGTTTTCCTGCGGCAGCGAGAGCCTTGTTGAATCGGCTCCTCGGGTATAGTGACCGGGTGAGTAAAACTTCGGGAGATACTCGATGTGATTTCCTCAAGGAAGGCGAGCATCTCAGTTTTATCAAAATCACCGGAGATACTGAGGAAGGTGTTTTCTGTGGTGTAGCGTTCTCGGTGATAACTCACCATATCGTCGTGGGTGAGTTGATCGAACAAGGCCAAGTGCCCGATGACGGGCTGGCGGCGCGCATCGTGGGCAAAGGCAGTGGTGTAGAGAAGTCGACCATTCCTGTCGTCTGGATCGTCCAGTCCCATATCGATCTCACGGCGGATGACGTCCTTCTCTTTTTCAAACTCATCGATAGGAAACGATGGCTTGAACACCATTTCGGTAAGTACCTTGAGAAAGGTTTGAGCGCTCTCAGCTGGGCCGTCGATGTAGTAAACTGTGCGGTCGAATGTGGTGTAGGCATTCCACTCACCTCCGGCAGCTTGCACGGTGTCTGAGATGGCTTTTCCATCGTAGTTTTCGGTGCCCTTGAAAACCATATGCTCCAGCATGTGTGAGATGCCTGCTCCTAAGAACTGTCCCTCATGAATACTGCCAGTTTCCACCCAAGCCTGAGTGCTGATGACTGGGGCCGTGGAGTCGGCGTCGAGGATGACGGTTAGGCCGTTTTTAAGAATGTGAGCGCTGGCGCGGGTCGCGGGAAACTGCATGGCAGGAACTTGGGCGTAGATAGGGGACTTGTGCAAGCGTTGATTGCAGCGTTGATTACACTACACAGAGATCATCTCTGTGAGTAGGTCGCGTAATGCCTCTTCAGTCAATTGCCGAGGGTTGTTGTTAACGCGTTGTGGGTTAAAGCCGTTTTTAACCACGACCTCGATATCATTGGCATTAATTACCCCGAGTTTACCGATATCTGTTTCTAGATTGATTGTCTTCATGAGCCCGAGCATGGCATCTCTGACTTCGGATGGGGAAGCGCACCCAAGTAATTCCGCAATCTCTTGCAGGGTGGTATTTACCCAAATGGAGCCACGGGGGTCGAGGCAGTCGGTTTCTGACACTGACGCATTGTAGGCAAAGAAATGTGGCACGAGCAAACCAACCGCGTGCCCGTGTAGCACACCATAAAATGTGGTGAGGGCGTAGGAAACAGCATGGGGGGCGGTGGTCTTGGTCAGATTGATCGCCCGACCTGCTAGGTGGGAGGAGCGGGAGATGTTGTCCAGTGAGCGGGGGGATTTTTCAAGAACAGCCTCTTTTAGCGATCCCCATGCAAGGGTGATCGCCTCTTTGGCGGTGGCGCGTGATTGACCGGTAGAGTAAATTGACCAATACGATTCTATCCCTTGGCATAGGGCATCCATACCACTCGCTGCTGCGATATTGGATGGCAGGCTTTCTAGCAACGAGGGGATGACAACAGCAACGTTAGGACGAAGGGCCTCGTGGGCAATTGAGAATTTTTCCTGACCATGATAGACAACCGCAAAGTGTGTGGCTTCGCTACCTGATCCAGCCGTGGTGGGCACTGCGATCAATGGGATGACGGCAGGCGTTAGTGGTTCATTGCCATGAATGCAATCGACCACAGGGAGATTGGAGTTTGCGTAAGCTTTAATGAGTTTACTCACGTCCATGACGCTGCCACCTCCTACGGCAATGATGGCATCGTAGTTCATATCGACAGGCAAGGAGTCGAGGATGCTCTGTATGTCTTCGACTTTTGGATTGGTTTCAAAATCGGAAACCCTGGTGACGTTTTTCCCCTCAAAGATAGGGGACAGTTTTTCCTTGGCTCCTGAATCCGAAAACATGTCTCGTCCAGTGACTAACAGAATAGAATTGATTCCATGAGTATCGAGGTAGCTGGAAATCTCATTCCATCCATTATTACCAAAGAAAACAACCTGATCAGAATTTTCACTCATGATGATTGATTCAAATGATCCATGAAGGCTTTCTTGTTTTCGAGTGGGGTAGTGGTGGGGCGGCCTAGTTCGGAACGAGCGCCTCCGCGGACGTTTACCTCGATCATGATGGGGGAATCTAATGAGTTGATATCACGTAGAGCCTCGCGAAGCGCTTCTGGCTCGCTCACAGAGACGGCTTGGCTGTATCCACATGCTTGGGCGATTGCAGGGATGTTGATACTTTGACCCGCAGTGGGCTGTCCACCCACGGAGTCGTGCCTGCCATTGTTAATGACGATGTGTAGGATTCCACATTCAGATGAATTCTGGCCAGTGATCGCAAGTGAGCCCATATGCATGATGAGAGAACCATCACCATCGATGCAGATGACTCGTTGCTTGGGTTTATTCAGGGCGATACCCATGGCGATCTGGGAACAATGCCCCATACTTCCGACGGTAAGAAAGTCCTGCTCATGAGATTTGCCTGATGATTCCCTGATCTCGAAAATCTCGCGCGATGTCATCCCGGTAGTGGATACAATGATGTCATCGTCATTTAGTTCATCGAGGATCAGTGAGAGCGACTGTTCGCGAGTGAGTGGAAGAGTTTCAGTATTATCAGGATCGATCTGATAGGGGGCGAAAGTGTTTTTACGGACAACCAATGCGACAGGTTGGCTTTGAGAAATGCTTTTTTCTAACATTTTTATCAGCGTCTCGCAAGCGGCGCTAGTTTCCTCGGGGAGAATCTCATAGGGAATGCCGAGAGTATCGAGTAGTTCTAGAGTGACTTCACCTTGTTTGATGTGTTGGGGTTCATCTTTGACTCCAGGCTCACCGCGCCAGCCTATGAGCATGAGCATGGGGATGGAGTAGACTTTGGGATCGGTTAAGGAGAGTAGTGGATTGACAGCATTTCCCAGGCCGGAATTCTGCATGTAAACCATGCCGGGCTTTCCTGTTGCTAGATAGCTGCCTGTGGCGAGCCCCACGGCAGCCCCTTCGTTGGCCGCGATGATATGCTGTTGAGGTCTGGAGCGGCCCGTGATGCAAGCGCATATGGGTTTGAGCAAGGAATCGGGCACGCCTGCATAGATGCTCAGTTGGTGTTGCTCTAGAGCGTCAAAAAATTGTTCGCAGTCGATCATGATGGGGAGGCTAGGGTCTTAGCTTAGTCTTCAACAAGAGTGAGGATTTCCTGCACAGACATGCATAGGGAGTCAGCTTCTTTGGAACGCTTGTTTTGCAAAATGGACTCGGCCGTTAGCTTCATCGCTGGATAGGCGCTGCGGAGAAGGTGATTGGCATAGATCACTAGGTTGAAACCCATTTCGGCAAGCTCTTCTTCGTAGAAACTGGAGTAACTTGTAGGAACTGAAACTAGCGGGACTTGCGTATGGAGTGTGCGATAGGTTTCGCAGAACTTTTTGATTTCTGCACCATCGGATTCCTTGCTGTGAATCATGATGGCATCAGCACCTGCGGCGATGTATGCGCTGGCACGCTCAATGGAGTCATCATGGCCTTGTTGGGAAATCAGGCTTTCGATTCTGGCGATAATCATAAACTGATCAGTCACCTGTGCCTGCTTGCCGGCGTGGATCTTTTGACTCATCTCATCTTTACCGAGCATGATCTGAGGTCTGTCAGTTCCAAAAAGAGAGTTTTGTTTGAGCCCTTGTTTATCCTCAATGATCACGGCAGAAACTCCAAGTCGTTCAAGAGATCTAACCATCTTGGTAAAGTGTTCGGTGATGCCTCCAGTGTCGCCATCATAAATGATCGGTTTGGTGGTGATATCCAGAATGTCGTTGACGGTTTGGGCACGCGATGTTCTGTCGACGAATTCAATGTCGGGTCGACCTTTGGCTGTCGAGTCAGTTAGGCTGCTCAGCCAGATGGCGTCGAACTCTTCACGTTGCCCTCCATTATCAACGTTGCAATGCTCGACAATTAGGCCGGAGAGACCGTTGTGCGCTTCGAGGGCACGCACAATTTTTTTAGATGAAAGCAATCTGCGTAAGCGGCTCAAACGAATTCCTGGAGTTGTGCCAATTTCCTTGATCGCCTTGTTCAGAGCGGTGGATGAAATGCCTTCGGTGTATTCCGGTTCGATCAGTTCGCCTCCCCATTGCTTGAGGGTTTCGATGACTCGGTTCCGGGTTTCTTGCTGCGGCCCGCTTTTCCAATCGTCACCATGAACTACGAAGTCAGGTTTGATTTTTTCAAGATTGGCAACGTAGTCGAGAGTTTCCTGGGGGATGACTTCTGTGACGCCTTTAACGTTCTCTACAATGATTTTTCGTTGATCGAACGGAAGGCTGGGGAGTCTCTTGTAACTGGCGATCGCCTTGTCGGTGAGCAAGCCCACCACAACATCGCCATACTGGCTTGCCGTATTGATGATATTGATGTGGCCAGGGTGGATGAGGTCGGCGCTCATGCCGACATATACTTTCTTGTTCATAGCGGTGTCTTCTAAGGTTAGGATGGAAGTTCACAGGCATGGCTGAGTCGAGCAAAAAAGGCGGATCATTGAGGCTAATTGCGAGGATGACCGCTTTTATGCGCTGCGCTGGTGCAAGATCTGGTGATTGGCAAAAAAAAGTTGCATATTACGATCTCGACATCTACCATTGCCAACGTCTGCTGTGTGCGACCACTAATGGAAGTACGCCCGAGCCGATAGACTATTACTGGGGGCGGCCCCTACGTGCTAATGTCATGCCTTTTCAGGAAGACAGAGGTGCGGAGGATGTCCCCAACCTATTGAGTGCACGGATTCGTGGCCCTTACTCCATGGACGGCACAGCGGATACCTTTTTCTTTTCTACTCATCTCTATTTCCTCTCTTTAATACTCGATTGAATTGATTCAATCGACATGGCTATAAATTCGAAGAAGCCTAGCTCGAAACTCTAAAGACGGAGTATGAGGTGTTGAAGAATAGCCTCTAAGCATAGGCTTTGAATTGGCTAGTAATTTTTTGTCGCAAAAAACGGTGTTATTTGTCGCCGATCTATGGACAATCTCACTCGTGCCCGATGAAGCAAAAACCAACCCGTCACATGTGAGGACTGAGGTGATCAGACTCGATGATAAACCATTCTCCCTTAAGTGCGGTGGAGTATTGCCTGAAGTTGACGTCGCCTACCAGAGCTGGGGGACACTTAATGAAGACAAATCAAATGTCATTTTACTCTCGCACGCTCTATCCGGGTCACATCATGCCAGCGGTCTGAACCCATCTCTTCCAGAGGCAGGTGACTTGTGGAAAGAGGAACTTCATCAAGGCTGGTGGGATGAATTTATGGGGCCTGGAAAGGCATTGGATACCAATCGATTTTTCATCATCTGCGCCAACTATCTCGGTGGTTGTTATGGCACCACGGGACCACGATCAGTTAATCCTGAAACAGGGAAACCCTACGGTGCTAAATTTCCTCAGATCTCAGTAGTGGACCAGGTCCAGATGCAGGTTGGATTGTTAGACTTGTTGGGTGTTGATGTGTTGCGTGCTGCTGTAGGCCCATCTGTGGGTGGGTTGGTGACTTTATCGTTTGCAACACTTTATCCGGAGAGGGTTAAGACCGTGATGCCGATTGCCAGCGGCATGAAGACAACGGTGTTGAACCGCCTGATTTTGTTTGAACAGATACTGGCGATCGAAAACGACCCGTATTTCAATGGAGGTGATTATTACGACGGCCCACATCCGGACTACGGTTTGGCCTTGGCTAGAATGATTTCCCACAAGACCTTTGTGCATCTCGATGCCATTGAGCAGCGTGCTCGTCGGGAGATTCGGCAAGACAATGAAACTCTCGCTTGGTATAAGGTGCAGGACACCTTCCAGAGCTACATGCTGCATCAGGGGAAGAAGTTTGTGAAACGCTTTGATGCTAACACTTATCTGAGAATTGTTGATATGTGGTCGCGTTATGACGCCTGTAAAGAGGCTGGTGTGGAATCGGAAAGCGAACTCTTCAAGCCGTGTGCAGAGCACGGCCACAAGTTCTTGGTTTTCAGCATTGATTCCGATTTTTGTTTCTACCCAGAAGAGCAGGCGGAAATTGTTTCTGGCCTTGAGGCTGCTGGAGTTGATGCCATGCATATTACCGTGCACTCGGACAAGGGACACGACTCCTTTTTACTTGAACCAGCACTTTATACCCCGCACATCGCCTACGCGCTTTCTGACGAATAAGGATGATGATCCGACTCTGGCTGGTATCAATAAACAAATAGCATAGTGAGGGTCGCTTCCTACACGAAGCAAATAACACGGTCACCTTATGCGTATTTTTCTTATAGCTCTCACTCTACTGTCATTTTCCGTCGGTGCCCAATCGGCTGAGTTGTCAGATGCTTTTATGGAAAAGGCATTCGCTGCCATGAAAAGCTCGGATCAAGGGAAGCGAAAATCGGCTTATCGTACGTTCCAGCATCTCGGCCCCGAGTCCATGCCTGGGTATCGGATAGTTTTGCAAAAAGCCAAGCTACACCATCAGGGAGCGATGCGCCGCGCCATGGCGGTAAGAGGGAATCCTTACACGGCACACTCCCGTCTGTCGGATGAAGTCGGTACAGAACGCGAACGTGTGATGGGACTGATTCATACCGATTGGAAAAAAAATCCCGCCAAAATCAACATGCTCCGTAACGAGCTTGAAGGCATTGGACGAAAATACAAAACATTGATTAAACTGGTGGGATCCAATACCCAATCGATTGATGAAAATATGGCCACTGCATTTGCCGCCTTAGTGGAGATTGAGTGGGAGCTGGCTAGTATCGAGCGCAGCGAAGACGGGGACAACACCTATGACTTACCGGATAATGATGAACTAGAAGATGCTGTTTACGAAGACAGCTTTGAGGCAGGCGAGTGGAAGGAGCAAAAGGACAAGTGGAAGATGACCCAGAAATCAGAAGCAACCGTTGAAGCCGCCCATAAACACAACTCCGATTGTCAATGGGCGAAGGCAAACCAGAGGGCCTTTTCCAATAATCTGAACGATGAACGCGCTGTTATGGGTTTACATCCTCTGTTGCTGGAAGAACGATTAAGTGCCGCCGCATGGGGCCACTCCAACGACATGAAAGCCGGTGGGTTTTTCTCACACACTTCGCCCGTGAAAGGGAAAAAGTCACCCGCTGACAGAGCCCGCAAAGCAAAATTTCAAGGCCGCTGGACAGGTGAGAATATCTTTATGGGCTCCCCATCGTTTATGTCTGCATACAACGGCTGGTTTGGCTCCGATGGTCATCGTTTCATCATGTTTACCAAAGGTGCTTCTAACGTTGTTGGAATGGGTATCGATGGTGGTCACTGGACCATGATGACTGGACGCAAGTAGCTCAGCGCATGGTGTAGATGTTTTTGTTCGATTAGCCTTTCCAATAGGCAAACGAACGTTTTATATAGTAGTGAACATTGTAAATATATTTGATATGCAAGCTACACTCCACGATCCGATCAATACTCAGAATTGTGCCCCCCTTACTCATGGCCGACAATTGGGCGATTGCCTAGTGGGCAATCACAAGCTCTCGGAGCTGATTACTAATGAATTAATGCAAGCGGGTTTCGATATGGTGCCCAATGACAGGGCGACCGATCGAACTCTGCATCTTCCCGTCGACCACTGGATTGAGGTGGGTGCGTTATGCCTGCTCGCCCGATCAGCAACGCCCACATGCTTGCGCGATAATCGAGGCGATCTTGTGGCATGGAAGGGTGCCGAGAAACCTGAGCTTTGCACTGGTGATATGGTTACTCAGGCACACTGTTTTCGTATCCAGTATCCATGGGATCTTCTCAAATTAAACGAGGAGGTGCTTTCAATGATGGAAACCTCAGAGATAGCTGGCGACATCAACCCGCTAGCCTGCGTCGATGGACACCTGCATCTAGGTAGAGGGTCTGTGATTCTCCCAGGCGTCTATATTGAGGGTAACGTGATTATCGGTGAGAACTGCCGCATCGGCCCTAACGCCTACATCCGTGGCAATACCTCAATCGGGGATTACTGTGTTATTGGGAATGCGGTCGAAGTAAAAAACTCGGTAATCTATCCCCACACCAATATTAAACACCTGAGCTATGTCGGTGATTCGGTTATTTGTTCGCACGTTCATTTGGGTGCCGGAACGATTCTTGCTAATTATCGACACGACGGAACCAATCATCGATCGATGGTGAAGGGTAGGTTTGTTGATACGGAGAGAATCAAGTTTGGCGCCGTCGTCGGTGACGGTGTCCGGACAGGAGTAAATACCTGCGTTTATCCAGGACGGAAAATTGGTCCAGGGCGTATGACCTTACCTAATGCCACAGTCGATAAGGACCTTATGCCAACAGTAATAGGTTCACCGAAACCCGCGGGCTTTCAGATTTAGTCATTCTAATCAACTAATTCCGGCGGGGACTCACCACCGTGATGGCTCATAGTTGTGGTTATTCGGAGTTCCTGCAGTGGTCTTACTGTAGGTGCCGAGTTTGTGACTGTTTCGTCACACATGAGTTATGCGTTTGTCGATCCGTAGGGTTTAGAGACTAGCCGTAATACCGCTCTTCTCAGCTTCGCTGACTAGCCGAGCTCACAACATACTTTAAAATCTCCCATTCCACCAATTTAACTGGGAGAATGGTATAATCACTCAAACAAACATGCAAACGATCCTAGTCATCGAAGATGAAGAAGATATCGCCGACCTTGTGGCATTCAACCTCAGGCGGAATGACTATCAGGTAGAGCTCGCGTCCGACGGTTTGAAGGGGTTGGCTGCGGCGAAATCTCTGTTGCCTGATCTCATCGTGCTCGATCTGATGATGCCAGGGATGGATGGTATTACCCTTTTTAAAGAGCTTGAAAAAGATGCGAAAACTCGGAGTATCCCGGTCATTATGTTGACCGCCCGTGGACAAACAGAAGATCGGATTCTTGGTCTTGAAGTTGGGGCTGACGATTATATGACCAAGCCGTTCAGTCCCAAGGAACTCATGCTTCGGGTGAAAAACCTTCTCAAACGATCCGGTAGAAAAGCCAGTGGTGCCGAACTTGAGTGTGGACCGTTTAAGTTTGTGAAAAACTCGCTACTCTTTTATGTCGATGGCGAACAGGTTGATCTAACCTCTACAGAATTCAAGTTGATGCTTTACCTTTGCGAACGTAAAAACAATCCGCAGGATCGGCATGATATCCTAGTCGACGTGATGGGCTACAGCAGTGATGTCCACAGCCGAACACTAGATACCCATATGAAACGCCTCCGCAAAAAGTTGGAGACACGCGCAGATCTTCTGGAGACGGTACGTGGTATCGGTTATCAAGTTTCCATTCCCACATCGTAAATCGTAGCTGAATTATGCTAGAAATTATTCTTACCGTTGCCCTGACTGCCCTTGCTGGGTTCATAGTATGGCAGCAACGGGTTCACCAACATGAGTGCAAACGCCTCGAAAAACGAGGCCGAGAAGCTCGTAAGGAGGCTTTGCGTGAGCGGGACCAGCTTCTCGATGCTCTCGGTGATGCGTTTTTATTGGTGAATGAAACTAGCCAGATCGTTTTTGCCAATGCCTGCGCGCGCACTATAGTCAAAGGTCGCCGACTCATGGGTCGCAGTATCATGGAGGCGTTTCTCGATGAACAACTCTCTGTGGCGATCATGAAGTGCATCCGCACGGGTAAGCCGATGCAGGAACAAGTTACGCTGCACTCGACTTACACACCACTTGGAGCAGCCGGCGAGCAGGGTGTCAGTGCCTGGGTGATTGACGCCGCTCCGTTGGAAAGTCATGGCGACGAGGGATTAACTCGTGTGGTCATCCGTGATGTCACCAATGAGTATCAGGCAGATCAAGTGCGACGCGATTTTGTGGCCAACGCCTCACACGAGCTGCGCACGCCTATGGCGATTATCAACGGCTACTTGGAAAACCTGCTCGATGATGATATCTTGGAAGAGCCCACGACCACACGCAAATTCCTGACCACCATGCGAAGGCATGGTCAGCGTATCTCCCGACTCGTTGAGGACATGCTGATGATTTCAAAAATGGAATCAGGTGATTCGATGACCCTCAACAAAGAGGCATTCTTGATCAAGGAATGTGTGCAGGATGTGCGTGACCGCCTAGAGTCGATGATTTCTAATCAACAAGCGAAGGTTGATATCGATATCATCCCTGACGAACTCAGCCTTATAGGTGATCGTTTCTACTGGACGCAGATTATTTTTAATCTCGTTGAAAACGCCCTCAAGCAAAACCCAAATCCCGGGCTCTGTGTAGTGGTCGGTGCCGAGCAGCATGATGAAGGAGTGAAAATCTTCGTGTTCGACGATGGAGTAGGAATACCCTCGGCGGATCTTCCCTACATTTTCAAACGGTTCTATCGTGTAGAAAAACACCATTCCCAAAGTGAGATCAAGGGCACTGGCTTAGGTTTATCGATTGTTCGTCGAGCCATCGAAGCCCACGGGGGCGAGATATCAGCAACGTCGGTTCCCGGACAGGAAACGTGTTTCACGATTAACATCCCCAATGATAACTCCTAGTCGATGGGGAGTTCACTCGGCACGGATGTGTGGTGGGTGGTTTTTTTATTGATGAATGCGTGGATGATATTCGCAGCTAGAATAAAGGTAGCTCCCAGATAGAAAAGTGAGTTTAGTTCCCGGTATTCGTGGAAGATCAGAGCGGCGAGAATGATCCCATAGACAGGCTCAAAGTTCATCGCCAAATTACTGGTGAATGCTGTGAATTTCTCCAGCAATTTGATGTGGAAGGAAAAGGCCCAGACCGTGCAGACGACAGATAACACAGTAAGCCAAACCCAATCCATACCTGTAGGAAGATGTTCAAGGACAGGTATTCCAGCAATGGATGTGAAAATCAGGCAGACGACAACGGCTCCGAACATTTCGTAGAGTGTCAGCGTCTGCGGTGCAGTGCCCGAGAGTGCAAATTTCCGATTCAATACCGGAAAGAGAGAAGCAAATAGGGCAGAAATAAGGGCGCAACCAAGTCCTAGTGCGTGATCCCAGGAGGCGCCTACGATCAATAGTAGTCCAGGGATGACCATCAATCCCAGTAACAACTCACTGATCTTTGGCTTGCGCCGTTCGATGAGAGGTTCAGTCATAGACGTAAAAAATGAGGTGCTTGCCATACCGGCGAGGCAGACGGAGATATTGGCTAGTTGGATACTTCCAAAAAAGGTGATCCAGTGCATGCCGAGGATCAATCCAATGCCGAGAGCTCGAATGATAAATGCCCGCTCCATTTTGATAGGGGCCCGCTTTGAAATGGCCAGCCATATCAGCATGATGATGGCCGCGAGTCCAACTCTCCATAACACTAGAATGGGGGCGGGGAGTGAAATCATCCGACCTAGGATCGCCGTAAACGCATAGACGAATATGAGAAACTGTAGTTGGTGATAAGGGCGTCTCATAAGTTCTGCGTAGGGCGTGGTTCAGGAGAAAAACAGATCAGCTCACAATGAACCACCGTAAAAACTCGACTTCAGGTGGTATCTCACACGATGTTCGTCCGACACAGGAAAGTAACGATGAAGGAGGCCCCCAATAACCAGCAGAACACGACTCACAGACCATCGTTTGTGAAAGAAGCTTGGGCGACTTTATGTCTGGCTTTACCTCTGATTGCCGGACAGGTGGGGCAGATGTTGATGGGTGTGACCGATACGGTGATGATTGGTCACGTTGGGATTGTCCCTCTAGCTGCATCCACCTTTGCCAACACTTTGTTGATGGTGCCATTTCTATTTGGTATCGGGCTACTGACCTCAATTTCCATCAGGGTATCTCAGGGGAGAGGCGGAGAACGACACGATGAGGTTAAGGACGCGGTGAGGAATGGCACATGGGTGGCATTGGCCTTGGGGCTGATCGTAGTGGCGGGGATTGGAGCAACGATACCGTTGCTGGGGAAATTTGGACAAGCTCCAGAAGTTGTAGACGCCACACCGGTGTATTTGTTCCTAGCCGCATGCTCTCTGGTTCCCGCTTTAGTTGCGATGGCATGGAAGAATTTTGCCGATGCTCTAAATCGACCATGGGTGCCGTTCTGGATTTTGCTTTCGGGTGTCGTGCTCAATGTCTTTCTCAACTGGCTTCTTATTTTTGGAAACTGGGGTCTGCCCGCACTTGAGTTAGAGGGGGCAGGATGGGCCACGCTAATTTCGCGTTGTTATACCGTTGTGGTTCTTTTCCTGTGGATCACACGATCTGCGAGGGTGAAAAAATGGAGTCCTGTAAGGTGGTGGGGACGCTGGAATGGTAAAGAGTTTCGCGCGCTATTAGCCTTGGGTATACCCGTAGGTCTTCAGTTGGTTGCAGAGGTGGGGGCCTTTGCTGCTGGTTCTCTGATGATTGGTAGTATCGGAGTGGTAGCGCTGGCTGCCCATCAGGTAGCGCTGACTTGTGCCTCTACTTCGTTTATGGTTCCTCTCGGTGTGGCGATGGCTATTACCGTCAGAATGGGCGAGGCCTCAGGTGGTGGAAGTGTTTCTCGACAACGGACTATCTTACTAGGAGGTTGGGCCTATGGTTTGGTGTTCACCGGCATATCGATGCTCGCATTCCTACTGTTTGGTCGATGGATCGCATCACAGATTGTGGCCGATTTGGAGGTGATTGAGTTGGCGACGGGATTGTTGGTTATTGCTGGGGTTTTTCAAATCGTCGATGGATCACAGGTTATTTCCTCGTCTGCGCTACGTGGTTTGGGCGACGTCAAAGTCCCTGCAGGGCTAGGGGTTTTTTCCTACTGGGCCGTAGCAATTCCAGTAGGGGCCTATCTTGCTTTTCCACAAGGGTTAGGCGCCCACGGTGTTTGGTGGGGGCTTGCTCTCGGCCTAGGAACCGCAGCCTTTATGCTGGGAATCCGCGCATGGTGGATCGCTGGGATCAGGAAATAACCTGAACAAGTTAAAAAAGATCGAACGTATTATAGCTTTGTAGCACAAAGTAATATATGAATACGATGATTCAAAATAATGATGTAACGATAATAGGAGCGGGTTTTGCAGGTTTAGCCTGTGCGAGAGTAGCCGCGGCGAAGGGCCTTAAAACGTTGGTTCTAGAGCGTAAACCCTGCCCTGGAGCTAATATGCGGACCACAGGGATTTTGGTGAATGAGGCGGCCAATATTATGGGCCTCCCTGCACATCTAGGGCGTAAAATCGGTGGAGTCAGGCTCTATGCACCATCAGGGAAGTCGGTGGATTTGAGTTCGCCAGGCTATTCCTTTGTCGCCACGGATACACCGGGGATGATGCGATGGCTGGATGATCGAGCGAGTATGGCGGGGGCAGATGTGAGGTGTAATCAGAATGTTGCGGGTTTTTCCCAAATCGGAAAAGAGATTGCTTTGCCTAGTCAGGGAATGAGAACGCGGTTCCTAGTCGGCTGCGACGGTGCGCGCTCCAATGTAGCCCGACATTTTAACCTAGGAAAAAACGAAGACTATTTGATGGGAGCTGAAGCTGAGTATGAAGGCGTGAGCGATCTCGATCTGGACAGGTTACACGTATTCATCGACTCGAAACTAGCCCCCGGTTACATCGGTTGGGTCGTTCCTGGGGTAGGTATCACCCAAGTGGGTATTGCCGTAAAAAAATCCCACAAGCCTGATCTGGCTTCGTTTGAGGATCGAGTGAAAAAGGTTTTTGATTTCAGCAAAGCGAAAGTGGTAGGGAGACGCGGTGGTTTGATTCCCTGTGGTGGTGTTGTCAAAAACTGGCAGAGAGATAATGTGATGTTGTTAGGCGATTCTGCAGGGATGGTTTCGCCGCTCACTGCGGGAGGAATCCATCCCTCGATGGAGATTGGAGCTGAAGCAGGTGATGCGATTGCCAATCACTTACTAAACGACGCGGTGCATCCAGCTTCTGTGATTCAGCCGATGATTCCTAGTTATGGGACCAAAGGAGTGATGCGCTGGGCGATGGATCACTTGCAGCCGCCAAATCTGGTTTGCAATATGATGTTAGGGAATCCGATTTTTCGACGCATAGCCCAAGTTGTGTTTTTTCATCATCGAGGATTGCTTTCTCCTGATGCCTGGCGAGATATATTGTCGCTCAAAGCTCATCATGCGGGCCCTAGTTCGACATGATAACCATGATGTTAGAACAATCATCTTCACAGGGTGATTGTTTAACGAGTTCGTATCCAAAAGTGTCTTTAAACGATGCAGTGCCTAATTGACCGTCGAGTATTTCAAAGTGATCGGTAGTGACAAAGGCTGGGTGGCAGAATCCGGCGGCGTGACAGAGTCTTAGAAGTTCGTAGCGGACAGTGACGATGTAGTTCGCGAGGCGGGCAGCTTTTACTGTGGGGTCGAGACCCCGCATCAGCCACTTGTTATGGGTGGCAACACCCGCAGGGCAATGCCCAGTGTGGCATCGTTGAGCTTGGATGCATCCGATCGATAACATGGCTTCACGCGCGACAGAAATCATATCGCATCCGAGCCCGAAAGCGAACAGCGCATCCATCGGGAAACCTAATTTAGCAGAGCCGATGAAAATGACCTTTTCTGATAATCCAGCCTTGGAAAAAATGGAATAGACGCGTGAGAAAGCCAACTTGAATGGGAGGGCAACGTGGTCAGCAAATACAAGAGGAGCTGCGCCCGTGCCACCTTCACCTCCATCGATGACGATGAAGTCGACCCCGCGTTCTCCATCCTTCATCAGGTCAGCAAGATCGTACCAGAAGTCTAATTGACCAACGGCGGATTTCACCCCAACGGGAAGTCCCGTTTGCGTGGCGATGTCTTCGACGAAATCGAGCATTGAGTCGGCAGAGCTAAAGGCGCTATGGCGTGAGGGGCTGGCGCAGTCGCGATCCTTCGGGATGCCACGTGCTGCGGCAATTTCATCCGTGATTTTTTCCTTCGGAAGCAGTCCCCCAATTCCTGGTTTAGCTCCCTGGCTGAGTTTGATCTCAATCGATTTAATGGCAGGGTTGGACTCGACAGTTTTAAGTAAAACTTCCATGGAAAACAAGCCGTCCTCACCTCGGCATCCAAAGTATCCCGTGCCGATCTGGAGTGTCAGGTCGCCGCCGTGCTGGTGGTGAATAGAAACCCCACCCTCCCCTGTATTGTGCATGCACTCAGCAAGAGCGCATCCTTTATTGATAGCTTTAACTGCGGCACTGCCAAGCGAACCAAAACTCATCGCGGAAACGTTAATGACTGAGCGTGGGCGAAAAGACTTTTTACGTCCACGAGCCGATCCCATTACCTTTGCGCATGGGATAGGATGGAGCGGGTTGTAATCAGCATCTCCTTTATTCATCTCCAAGTGGGGGAAGGTGGATTGTTTTAAAATCAAGTAGTTTGGTGTGAGCTCGATATCGTTGTCGGTGCCGAAGCCAAAGTAGTTGTTCTCTTTTTTCGAAGATGCATAAACCCAGCGTCGTTGGTCGCGTGAGAAGGGGCGTTCCTCATCGTTGTTGGTAACGATGTATTGGCGTAGTTCTGGTCCGATAGCTTCAAAGAAATAACGGAAGTGCCCGAGCACAGGGAAATTTCTCAATATCGCGTGATGCTTCTGCAATAGATCATAAATTATGAGGCATACTAACAAGACGCCAATGACGATGAGGGTAATGATGGACCAGTGCATTTCTTATTTGGTATTTGGAGTTTGAAACTTGGAGTTTAAAGCGCTGCGACCGACATATGTGCCGGTGGCGAAACATGCCTGAAGCAAGTAGCCGCCGGTGGGGGCTTCCCAGTCGATCATTTCCCCCGCGACAAAAATGCCTGGGAGCTTTTTGATCATGAGCTTTTCATCGAGCTCTTTCCAGCAGATTCCTCCGGCAGATGAGATGGCTTCCTCGATGGGTCTGGGACGAGTAAGAGGGATGTGGCAGTGTTTTATTTCGACGGCGAGCTGTTCTACCGTCTTCCACGGGCCTCTGTCGGGCATGTGCTTGAGGATAGCGCAAGTGGCGGGGTCGAGCTTTAAGCGTCGGCGAGCTTCTCGCACGAAGTTGCGCTTCACCGATCCCATACGGGTGATGAGTTCCGCGGTGGTCATGTCAGGTTTGAAATCGATGATGATGTGTGGCTCGCCCATACTACGGATTGCGGGGCCGAGTCGGTAGATAGGGCCACCTTCGAGCCCGTAGCGGGTGATGACCAGTTCACCTCGGCGGGTAGATTCACCTGCGGTGAGGAGTAGATTTTTAAGCGGTAATCCTTCGGTATCTACTAACAGCGATTCAGGCCAGTCGACTTCCCATCCACAGTTGGCAGAAGTGAGGGGTGTGATATCGATACCATGTTTTCCGAGAATCTCCGTCCAACTTCCAGTCGATCCTGTCTGAGGCCATGAGCCGCCACCGAGTGCAAGGATGACGTTATCATGCTGCGCAGTGACAGTTACATCCTTATGTTCGAACGTGAGTATGTTGTTCGAATCAAGCCCGATCCATCGGTGATTGGTTTTGAAAACAACTCCCATGCCTCGCAGGCGTTCGATCCAGCGGCGGAGTAGGGGAGCCGCTTTGATGGTGCCGTTGATAGGAGAAGGGAATACCTTGCCGCTACTGGCAACAAAGGTCTCGATTCCCAGTTCGCTAGCCCATTTTCGCACGGCGTTGTTATCGAATTGAGAAATGATACGCTGCCATAGGTCAACGGGTAGTTCGTGGCCGGAATATTTAGCAAGGAACGGGTCTAAATCTTCACCGTTTGTTAGGTTGAGTCCGCTTTTTCCAGCTACAAGAAACTTGCGTCCTATGGATCGCATGGCGTCATAGATCGTCACCCGGGCACCATGGCTGGCAGCTACTTCCGCAGCTCTTAGACCTGCTGGGCCTCCACCGATGATGGCAATATGTTGGTTAGCGTTC
>TARA_B110000908_G_scaffold172777_1_pt1 | contig 28905 bp, 17 predicted proteins | sample TARA_B110000908 | Tara Oceans TARA_B110000908 (sample SAMEA4398067) | marine metagenome | biome: Polar Biome; feature: [DCM] deep chlorophyll maximum layer (ENVO:01000326); material: water (ENVO:00002006), including particulate matter (ENVO:01000060) such as... | depth 36 m
GCGGGTAGGGCAAATTGCTTGCGGTCGTAGTCGCCCCCTTCGAATTGATTGGAGAGCCCGGCTACGATCACCACGGCGTCCACTGTGCGCGCGAGGTCTTCGGCCGCCTGTATGCTGTCGCGTTGGTGCGGCGTATTCCACCCGAAATGAACGCCGCCGCGCGTGCCGGTTTTTTGATATTCGATGACTAGGTCAATTTCTGTTCCGGCTTCGTATTCGATTGAAAACTCTGCGTTGCGGTTAGCGTAGCCGGCCTCAAAGTTATCTGGCTCCCAGTCGCTCCACGCGTCGAGCACGGTGACACCGTTGAAGCGGACGCGTGCGACGCCTTCCTGTGTGGTCACGGTAAATTTATAGAGGCCGCCATCAGCTATCTGTAGTTGACCACTCCAACGGGCTGAGTAATGGATGCGTGGCACGCCGTCAGCGGGTGCTGCCCAGCCCCATGAGAAATCTACCTGCTGCTCGATGCGACTGTAAGCGGCTGGCTTACCTGCGGCAAAATCCTGTATGTCGAAATACTCAGCGTAAAGCCCTTCACCGAAGTCGCCGTTTAGAGGAGCCAGTGCCTCCGCAGGAACAACAGGCGTTGCATTGCCGAGGCTACAGCCTTCCGTGTACAGTACTTCGACTTGTTCGCCGACGAGTGCACGAATGCCTTCGAGAGCGGATACGCTATAGAACGGGCTGACGGATGCGCTGCCTCCGCCGCCGAGTCGAGCGCAGGTGGCATTGGGGCCGATCACGGCGATGCGGCGAATGCGATTCGGATCAAGTGGCAACTGTGCGTTCTCGTTCTTCAGTAGAGTGATGGATTCTTCGGCGACTTGGCGGCAGAGTGCGCGGTGGCGCGGGCTGTCGAGCTCCGGTGGTGAGTAAGCGCCTTCACCTGTGCGGGCTGGCGTGCACAGCGCGTGCAGCTTGAGCACTCTGGCGGCGCGCTCGCGTAGTTCCTTTTCGGATATGAGGTCTTGGGCCAGCGCATGCTTCAGTTTAGTGGGTGTGAGCCATCTGGCGGGGCCCGGCATTTCCATGTCGAGGCTGGCTGTGAGCACGTGGTCGCTTTGTATGCCATCCCAGTCGGACACGATGAGACCAGTGTAGCCCATTTCCCCCCGAACCACTTGCTTCAACCAGTAGGCGCTGTCGCCGGGGTATTGATTGTTGATCGAGTTATAGGAGGTCATGATCGCCCAAGGAGCTGATTCTTCCAGCGCGATGGCGAACGGTTTGAAGTAGAGTTCGCGCAGCGTGCGTTCGTCGACGATGGAGGAGGTGTCTTTTTGCGCATGCTGTTGGTTGTTACAGGCAAAGCCTTTGATGCAGGCAGCCGTGCCCTCGGATTGGATGCCGCGGATGATGGCAGCGGCCAGCTTACCGGCTAGCACTGGGTCTTCAGAAAAGCTTTCGAAGTTGCGTCCGCCGCAAGGGAGACGGTGCAGGTTGACCATGGGGCCGAGTAGCATGCCACAGTCCTTGGCGCGTGTTTCGCGACCGAGCACCTGACCCACTTCTTGGATCAACTCTTTATTCCACGTAGCCGCCATTCCGACAGACGTGGGGAAGCAGGTCGCGCTCCCGTAGGGTGGTGCGACGAGCGTGACGCCATGCCCGCAGTCGGCGACTTGCAGGGGCGGATAGCCCGCTGATGCACACCCTGGGAAGTGCCAGGCGTCAATGCCAGCAAAGAGCTTAAGTAGCTCATCAAGCGGTAGTTCGTTGGCCGCCTGCTGAGCGGTTTGGAAAGAGATTTTCTGAGGTGACATATTAAGTATTGTTAGTCTTGGTGCTTACGTACGATCACGGCTTCGATGCCAAGGCATTCGGCGAGGAGCATTAAGTCGTCGGCATGATGACCGATGCCGAGGGCGAAGTGGTGAGTGGGGGCTTCTTTAACCCAGTCGCAGAGGAACTTGCGCACGTTCTTGCCGAAGCGACCATGCGTATTGGTATTCCCTGTGGGTGGTATGGGGCGTCGCTCGGAGATGCCTTCGGCGATCACAAATTTAAAACGTCCGTCAGCTGTTTGGCCGATGCTCATCATCGTGATCGGGCCTTCCTTAATTTGAAACTCCACGCCGGCGCCACTGCCGGGTTTGCCATGGTATTTAGTCAAGCTGCGGATGACGGGTTTACCAGCAGCGATATTAATGTGGTGCGGGCCGTCGTGGCCAACGAGTACAGTGTCTGCCTTGAAGTCGACTGGATGGAACTCTGCAAAACTGCCGCCGATGTCGAGTCGGTCGAAGATCAGCATCGCCACGCAGTTTTTGAGGTCGAACTCGCCGCACATCGGAAAGCCGCCGCCTGTCAGTAGCGAATTGCCAACGATTAAATTTGTCATCAAGGTACGCATCGCGCTGCCCTCAGTGCCTTCGTAATAATAGGCGAGGCCGGTCAAGTCGTATTCTGTGATTAGGCCGTCCAATGCCACGGCGCAGCGCGCGGCCTGTTCTAGGTCTTTGTCGGTAAGCTTGGTCGTCAGTGGATCGCTCTGCGGATCCGGGCAGTCGAAGAACTCGAGAATGGAGGCCTTTCGCGCATCAATGGCACTGTCTTCGGCGGCTTCGTAGTGCCGCATGAGATCGTGTGGTTCGATTAAAGGCACATGGCAACCGAAGGCCGAAGTGACTGCCGTAGGGTCGCTGTGCATGTCGAGCATGGCTTCGAGGGGATGCCCCATCAGGCCGATGCGACCACGGCGCAAATCGTGCAGCGCGCGGGCGATGCCTGCCCAGCGCTTAAATTCGGCATCCACCTGCGGGTCACCTTTTTCGTGCCCCAGTATAACGTAGGGCGCGGGCTTGCCCATACGCACGGCCACACCGGTAAACTCAGGCACCGAACAAAAGTCGTCGTTACATAACTGCATGTAAGTCGTGCCGTTCGGGTAGTCCATAGCTTCCAGTGGCTGCAATGCGACCAGCACGATGGGGCAATTAATTTCTCTGACGATGCAACCGAAAGTCGAAGAGGTCGCATAAGTGACCATATCGACAAAGAGCACATCGAGATCCGCACCCTTAATCGGTGCGATGGCTGCATAGGCAGTCTTTGCATTATCGACCAGACCGAAATCAGTCACATCGAGCGCTTCGTTTTCAAGCAGCCCGACGAGATGCGCTTGTTTGCGCTTCATTTCATCGAGCAGTCCGTCGAACTGAGCCCAGTAAGTATTGAGACCGACGCCGATTACGCCGACGTTGGCCTTGAGAGGTTGGATACGTTTAATTTGCATGAAATTTGGTTTATGTGCTGATCACTCTCTTATGGTTGAATGCTGTCGTATATCCGAAACGCGAAGGGTTTCATTGTGGCGACTGTTCCTCCGCTGCCATCTTGTTTCAACTCGCTGGTGTAAGCAAAAATTGCGGTAATTCTAGAATTCGCGTTCAGAAAGCGAAGTGTTTTCATCGGGGAACGAATGGGCATTTGATTAGTGTCTAAAAATTGAAAACCAAATCGGAAGCGTTCATTCAAGGAGACCTCTAAGCGGATTACATCGTCACCTCTCGGGCCGATGCGATAGGTTGAATCGGCAAGCGCATAGCCGATCTCAGTGTCAGTAAGATTGATGATTCGAGCAGTGAGCGCCTTATGCTCTTTCTCATCATTAACTATCGCCTGTGCTTTTGAATGACCCTCTTGATTCTGATAAATGCAAATCAATACATTACCATCACCATCTGGAACGGGTGTTTCCATTAAACGTTCCATCTGCGTTTGCCCTTTTTCAGCCGTATTTTTTGTGAAGAAGGCGAAGGAGTTTGCTCGCTGCCACTTTACTGGTGTTCCTCTGTTTTGCAGGCCGATAGGCAGGGCAGCAAAATCTCCGCTACTTGCTTGATAGTATAAGTCAGGGAGTTTGGCTTGTGATAGGGAGATCACTTCAAGGTTCACGATACCGTCGTTTGCAGTTTGCGCTGTAAGCTGCGCAAAAACAAGAATGCCAATTAGGTTTAAGATCAGATACTTCATTTCGATTATTTACTTGTTAGAATCTCCCAGCCAGCGGATGGATTTGACCACGAATTGGCGGCCATATTCATCGTCAGGCTCGTAGTCGTTGTCGCTGTCTTTGACAGGCTCAGGCACTCGTTGGACGATCGCCTCTAGCCAAACCCGAGCTTCTGATTCGCCAGTGGTGGGGCTAATGGCATCGCCGTAGCTTCGGATTAAAAAAGTATCTCCACGTGCTGTTAATGCTGAGCCAATCATGGACAGAATGTCACCTTGGCTGACGAATCCTGGTGAGTGGCTGAGTAGTTGGGCATTTTCTCCTGCCGGGGTACCTGCCAAGTGCTCCGTGTCGAGGTAGTGGCCGGTCGAAGAGTAGAAAGAGAACTTGATTGTACCGTTACTTGAGTGGGCTGCGTTGCCCCATCGGTCGCTATCGAATACGCTGAAGGTGACATCGTTGTTGTAAACGCCGGTAGTTCCGGAGGCATGATTGATGCCGCCATTGATTCCAGAAACATTAATCGCTCTTTGTAGTGTGCCGTTGATGCCTTCAAGTCCGACCATCGGGTCGTAATCACCAGAGTTTAAAAAACCGCTACTCAAGTAATTTCCTGATTGGCTTCCTGCAGCGCGGCGGAGCGCATCCCAACGGCTACTCCTATCAGGAGCGACGAGGCGTCGATTTACAAAGTCACTGACAGAGAGGAAGGGGCCGCGCAAACGCACTTCATCTACGATGCGCTGAGCTAGAACCTCAATCATGTCATCGTTTAGGTATCGGAAGCCTCCGAGCACTTTACTTATGTCTCTTGGCTTTACTGAGGCACCAAAGTCAGCTAAGTCGCTGGAGCTTGCTAGTGAAATGTCATCACCATCTGTGTTTAGGTCGAAGGTGAAATCCACGACTGGCTGCTGTGGTTCGAAAGTTCGAAAAATGGGGACAGTTTCATCCGGATTCTTTTCCTGTGAACTGGCATGTTTCACTTTTAAGCCGCGAAAGGCTGTCAGTAGCGCCTTCCATGCTTCTTTCGAGGTGCTGTTTACATTGAGAGCGCCACGATTGATTAAGTGACGTGCGGCGTTATCGAAATCAGTCAGATCGGCGGCTTCCGCAGAAACTCTCGGGACAATGCGGCTATTTCCGGTTGATGTCCCTGCGATCAGGTTAGTTGCGTCCGAACTGTTTGTGATTCCCGAAAAAAAGTAGCGATCCCAGAGGGCATCGTTGAGGAGGTAGGACAGGTCGATTGTGTTGTTGTCTGAGTCATTGGGTATTCTATTATAGTTTGATGCGCTTTGTGAGCCAACGCCGACCTCTCTCGATGTAATGCCGGAAATGTACTCACGATCCACATATGGATTCGCTTCGGAATTACCAATCGTGTATCCTGGTTGCCAGAAGAAAGGGGCGACATTGACCTGTTGCAATTGACCGATCGAGAGCAATTTAAAGTCGGCACGTTTGACGAACTTGAATGGGATATTGCGCAGACCCACAAATTCCGAATCGGCATAAGCGTCGGTGATCAATGCAAAGCCACTAGTAGCCCCTCCTGGGCCGCTCGTATCGGTGAAGCCGCGATCCCAAGTGTTTTTTGATCTAACCGCTTGTGAGGCGGAGTTGGCAAACACATTATCCCAAGCGAAGTTGATGGTTTCGTAGCCGTCAACATTATGACTAGCGAAAATACCTCGGGTTCCCTCGATTTTAGGATGCACACCAAAATTAACTGCACCCGGATTAAAATTTGCAAATAGGCGGATGTGGTTGGAAATCGTTTTGAGGCTAGCTAGCTTGTAGTATGGATGATAGGCCAATGGTAGGATGGCTGTTTCTAGAACTGGGAATATCGGGTATTCGTTTGCATAAATGGGTCCCTGTCCTGTGATGTTCAGAACGAAGTTGCTGGAAACGTTGTTGTGTGGGTGTAATGTGCGACTCGCGGCGAAGGTATCACTGGCATTCAAATTACCCGTTGTGCGATCCGGGATCGTTGATACGCTGGAGACTGCACCCGCATTGAGGCGCCCGTAGTTGGTGTAGATCGCTTCGAAAGGTGAGGCGGAGAGGACGGCGCGATCGATGCTGCCAGGCAATCTGAGTGTAGCGGGCAGGATTCGTAAATTTGCAGTCAGCGCATCTGCGGGGTCAATATCGAGCACTGGAAAGTAAACAGATTGTGGGAAATCGTCGTCGAAGCCTTCGGCTAAAGTAATTGATAGGTCGCCCCCAGCGCCGGGAGCGCTAACTGGTTGGTCGCTAGTGACTGAGAACACTTTGACTTCTCCTGGATTCAAGCTGGTGTTGAATTTTATGCGTAACGTTGTGCCTTGAAGAAAATAAATGGGACGATGGCGCTCTAAAAACGCTGCATCAGTAGGTAGCTTGGTGCCGACAAATCGTGGGGTGCCGCCATCATCAGTGGTGGCTGTTAATTCAGCAAATCCGATTGGGAATTCGAACTCAAAGTCGTAATTCTGTGCGCGGAGCACGGCATCGAATGGATTCCATATTGTAAGAACGGGCAGTAAATGCATCTGGATTTTTCCTGCGTTCCGAGAGAAACCAACATGCAGGCGAATTCCTGTGATTACGGGCCCTACGTTTTCGGTCAGGGCAACGGAGCCGGTTTCCTGTCCTCCGACAACTTCGTTGTCATACCACTGCTTGAGCTGCCCCCAGGTAGGAATGTTGTCTGAGGAGAGCGGAAAGCCGTCGTTATCAGCAGGGAAGCGATCATCTCCATTGTAGTCACTGGGGTCTGGTATCGGGTCATTGTCGCTTAATACTGACCCGCGCTCGAAATAGGACGTGAGGTCTTTTTTTAGTCCGCCCTGTGCAGTGTCTGTAAAGAGAGTTGCCGAAGTGGTTGTTATGTCGTGGAAGAGTGTGCGAGAGGCTTCGGAAAGATCCGGATGTAGCAGGTTTAATTGATCAGTGGAAACGAGCAAATCGAGGTCTTCATCGTTAGGGTCTAGTCCGTTGGCATCGAAGACGGCAGCAAATGCTTCAAGGTTTTCCCAGCCTACGCGTTGCGGTGCTTGGAGGCGGTTTCGGTAGCGCTCGCTACTGATTTCGCTGATATCATACCAGGGGTCACGGATGGTGAAATTGGCTTTTTGGCTTTCGTCGGATACCCAGTAGGCGTAGTGGCCAGTGGCTCCGTTGCCACCATTGACGGGGAGTCGCTTAACCTTAACGCGTCCGTCCATCTGGTCGGCAGAGACAACTGCGTCTGTAACTGTTGTGGCGGCCGAGTATCCGGCACTGCCTTCGCCAAGGATCCATACGTAGTCAGGGTTGTTGTCTGGATCTGGCAATACTCTATCTGGAGTCAAGTAGCCAGCCGGATATTCTGTAGCCGCAGGGTCTAGCTTGAATTGTTCATTACCACTCACGAGCCAAATGGGGAGTTGATCTCTGTCGGGGATTCCTTTGGTCGGGGTCGAATTCCAGATTCCAGTCCAGCGAGGGTTGCGACCTTCCCACCAATCAGTCAGTTCGTCATTGAATGCTTCTCGCCCAGCTTGATCCAGTGCAGTCTTGAACCCCTCCACATCTATGGCATTGTTGACATAGGTTGACTTGAGATCTTGTTTCAGCGGGTAATGCACCGTAGCCGGGGCACTCACGCGTTGATCGGCGCCGGCGTGTTTTTGTAGTTGACCTAGCGCGATTTGCATCCCGAGCATGGCGTTTGCGCGCGCCTCAGATTGCAGCTTGTTGTTTTTGGAGTTCATCATCTCCACGCGTGTCATGGCTGTGATACTTAAGAGCAATAGGACGACAAAGGCCATCAGGCTGAGCGCGATGATCAGGGCGAAGCCACTCTTGCTGCTGTTCTCTCGGAGAGCGGGGAGTCGATGTGTCTGGTAGATGGTGGGGCGCGTAGGCATCACGGGCAGCCGGAGGGGGGCGAAGAGATGATGTCACGGCACCAATGGATTCCACGAGCTAGAGCTTCGTGGTGGTCGATATCCTTGGTGCAAAATTCTATTGCGATCGAGCCCTGATAGCCACGCCCAATCAGGCAGTGGAGCAGGGATTCGTAGTCGATGCCGCAGTGTGCTAGACCTTTTTCCGGGGTGGGTGCGATGTGTGGGTTGAAATGCACTTGGCAAACGTAGGGTTCGAAGTGGATGAAGTCGGCAATGAGATCGCCGCCATCGAAGGCTTGGTAGGTGATTTTGAGGTTGTCCGCGTCGACTGCGTCTAGCAGGCGTTGGCAACTGGCGGGCGTGTCGGCCAGCGTATTGGCATGTGTTTCGACTGCAAATAAGAGGTTGGGTGCCTTCGCCGTGATCGTTTTAAGCGATTCTATGGCCGTCTGCCAGTGAGTCGGGGTGGCCTTCGCGCTGCCGATTCCAGTGGGGCCGGCGTCGGTGAAGGTGCGAATCATGCGTGCGCCGAGTCGGTGAGCTTTATGGATACAATCGTCTGCGATACGCATGGATTCGGCGAGCAGTGCTTCGTTTTGAGTTAACCAGAAGTAGGGGGCGATACCGGAAACGGTCATTCCTGCGTTAGCGATTTGTTCGCGTAATTCGATTAATTCGCGATCTGATTTATCCGTCAAATGTTGGTGCCAGATCTCTAGTTCATCAAAGCCCAATTCTTTGGCAGCTGGGATGAGGTCGTGTAAATCCAGATTTCTATAAGCGAGCGTGCATAAACCGATCTTCATAGGGGGTGGAATTCCTTTCTGGAGTCGGTTTCGAGAGCAGTATGCGTGGTAGGGGGCATTGAAATTGGGAGCTGGAATTTTGGCTGGTTTTGAGTATGAAGCTGGAAGCGTGGTATGCAAATTGAAATAATGTATCAAACAATTGATTTTTTATTTGTCAACCCAGTATCAATGTCTTTTATGTTTAATAATGAGAATTGGGAAAATTTGTGATTGGCGTGAATTAACGCTGCGTGAACAGGTCGGCCAGATGTTGATCCTAAATAGTGCGGGCTCGGGTGGTATGCCGGTCGGCGGTGATGAGCTGAAAGCTTTTCTCGTGCAATACCCGATTGGTGGGATATTTGTCGGTGGCGAGGTCATCGTGGATGGCCACAATGAGCTCGGCTGGGTGCAAGACCGCGTGGAGCAGATACAAACGAATTTATCGATCCCGCTACTGGTCTCTGCTGACCTGGAAAACGGCGCGGGCGATGTGATCCCCGGTTTAACGCCCTTACCTTACCCAATGGCACTGGGTGCGGCGGAAGATACTCAGCTCGCCTACGATTATGGCAAAGCCTGCGCGGTGGAAGGCGCTTTGGCCTGCGTGAATTGGGCACTGGCTCCGATGTCGGATTTAAACCTGCATCCCTTGAGCTCCAACGTGGGGCAGCGCGCCTTTGGCGATACGGCTGAGCGTGTGATTCCATTGCTGAATGCATTTATCGAAGGCGCGCAGGATGCGGGCATGGCCGCTTGCGCTAAAACCTTTCCCGGCGATGGCTCGGATTATCGTGATCAGCATTTGGTCACCACTAGCAATCGCCTGAGCATGGAAGACTGGCATGCCTCTTACGGTAAAGTCTTCAAAGCCAATATCGAGGCCGGCGTCGCGACCATTATGACGGGGCACCTGACTTTTCCTGCCTACCAGCGTTTATTCAATGACGGCAAGCTGCCGCCAGCCACCACATGTCCGGAGCTGACGAATCGTTTGTTAAAACAAGAGCTCGGTTTCAAAGGAGTGGTCGTGACGGATGCCTTTGGTATGGGCGGTATTCTTACGCACGGAGATACAATTAACGCAGCTGTGGACGCCTTTGCAGCCGGAGCGGATATGTTCCTGTGGCCAGATCCGAAGTTTGTCGATGAAGCCGTTCGCCGCCTAGAAGTGGGCGAGATACCCATGAGTCGGTTAGAAGATGCGATGCAACGAATCTGGGCGCTGAAACGTAAATACTGTAAACCGCTCAAAGTGGAGTCCGATACGGCAATTGAGTTTGGGCAGTCTGTGGCACGTCGCACAGCTGAAGGCGGTTTGACGCAGCTCTGGAATTACGATCAGCGTTTGCCTTTAAACTCTGAAAAGGAACCACGCGTGCTTTTGGTAGGCACGACACCGCATGACAAGGCCTACCAGCGTTTCGAGATTCTTGCGGATGATCTGCGTGAGCGCGGTTTTAAGGTGGATCAGATTCGCCACATCTCGCCACAAGAAATTCGTGAGAAAGAACCGAACTACGATATTCTACTCTTCTGTATCGAACGCCAGTTTCACCGTCCGTTGGGGCCGATGGATTTCTTCGGTGAGGATTCGCGCAACCTGTGGGCTGCGTGCCTCGTCGGTCGTGAGAAAACGGTCGCCGTTGGCTTCGGTAGCCCTTACCTAGTGCCATGGTATTTCGAAGAGGCTTCAGCGGCGCTCAATGTCTACTCGGTGGTGCCCGCTTGCCAGCATGCAGTCGCCGCGGCTCTCTGTGGCGAGATCGCTTGCACTGGGGTCGATCCAGTGGTTTGGAAGGGGCGTTACTGTGTCAACAGTTTGTCCGAAATCAGTCAACCAGAATGGGACGCTCTTAGAGATTAAGTATGGCATTTTGTCCTAAACGTTTACAACGAGCTGATGCGTACTTAGCTGAGCAAATAGCTGCGGGGCGCTTGCCGGGCGCGGTGAGCTCAGTCTATCACCATGGTGAATTAGTTCACCACCATTCGCAAGGTTGGGCAGACATCGAGCAGCAGGTGCCACTTTCGGATCAGAATTTGTTTCGCATTTATTCGCTGACAAAGATCGTGACGACTGTTGCGTTATTGCAGCTCTACGAGAGCGGATCATTCGATTTGAATGATCCTATCGCGAAATATATACCCGCATTTGAGCATCAAGCTGACGAGGCATCGAGCCGCATCACGATCTATGATTTGCTGCGCCATTGCAGCGGGATTCGTAAGGAGCACACCGTCGAAGAGTTGATTGCTTCGGAGCGCACCTTGGAATCTTTTGCCGACGAGTTGGCGGTCCAATCGCTCGAATTCGAACCGAACACGCAGTGGAGTTATGGTTTTTCTACTGACCTACTGGCACGCATCATCGAGCTCTGTAGCGGGCAACGTTTCGATCAATATCTGTCCGAAAAGATTTTCGCGCCGCTCGCAATGGACGATACCTGTTTTGCATTGTCAGAAGAACAAGCCCAGCGACTGTGCGTATTGTATCGTCTTGCAGATACGGGCGAGCTGATTCGTCAAGAAGGTAACGATGCCAGCCGTTTATTTGGTCACAACAGTTCCTTCCTAAGCGGCAGCGCTGGCCTTGTTTCTAGCCCGAAAGACTACCTGCGCTTCGCTGTAATGCTTTTACAAAAAGGACGTTGGAACGATGTACAAATTCTGGGTCGCAAAACCGTCGAACTGATGACGATGAATCATTTGCCCGTCGAGCACCCGTTGCTGGAAATAGGCACGCAACGTTTTGCCTTCGGTCTCGGTGTTTCCATAATCACGGATGTCGCTGCTGCACGTAGCTTATGCTCACTGGGTGAGTTTGGCTGGGGTGGAGCCGCAGGTACGCAAGTATGGATCAACCCCGAAGAATCCTTAGTCGTGCAAATATTTATCCAAGTGCGCGCCGATACGCCCACGGGCATTATGAATAATTATAAACGACTGGTTTATCAGGCTTTGATATAGGCTGCTTCAAATTACATTCCCTAGAAGCCACCAAACCCGCAATCGCCCCAAAACGCAATGGCATCGATTTGTGAGACTGCATGCGAACCCTTGTTGGTTTAAAAAAATCGAGTCCCCATGGTCGAGTGCTTGCACAGATGTTGTGACCAGTCGAACGGACGGGGCGGGGGCACTAAAAGCTTTCTTGACCTGCGGCAAAGGCCGCAGCGATGAAGGAGGGGCTCACGGGGCGGGTATATTCGGGCGATTAATAGCTCATATCAAAGCTTGGGTGGTCTGTGAATGGTAGCGCATAGACCTGGCTAAAATGGCTGGGGGCGTTGTGAGTGCCTAAGTTGGCCAGATTGTCCGTAGGTCCTTAGTCAATAACCACCCGTTGCGAATGCAGCGCGTGAGTGGGCAAAGCGGTCGCGATGAGGCAAAGCCAGTGATGGAGTGAATACGAGGTAGAGTCATGGGGCATGTTGGAAGGGGATCACTGCATTCGATTGAACCGAATGCAGCAACCTCGAACAGTTGATCGGTCCTGTGTTTACTAGCGTTTCGCTATATTAGCGTGATTTTTAACAGTTTATGAGCTGTGCTCGGCGTCCGGCAGGAACGTGTAGTTATTCCGGAAGATTTAGGGTGACGCCAGTGCAGACAACTGACGGTTACAAAACTCTGCGCAAAGGTTAGTCGCGGTGTGCTTCAGCCTCCGTTCATTCATTAGTATCTACATTGCTAATACCAGCATCCTGAAAGCTTTGAGAATTAGTGACAAGGGGTAGAGCAGGCGCGACTCGCGCCGCAAGAGGGCTCCCATTTCTTTAAGAATTTCTGTTGTGCTGCGAGGACGCAGCTGCGCTGCCCTCACAACTCGTTAAAGATGGTAAGGCAATATTCGACCTTAGGCCTTGACGAAAAAAAGCCCCGAAGCCGAAGCTTCGGGGCTTTAACCCTATATAACCCTAATGAAAAATCCTATTTACTAACGACGGCGTCGAAGCATAACACCGGTCAAGGCGAAGCAGCCCGCGATTAAAGCGTATGTGCTAGGTTCTGGGACGACGCCCGTGATATCGAGGGTAATCGCATCCGCGCCGTAATTTACTGTGAACTTACTTGGATCGATTGCTGAGCCATTAAAGAGCACGGTATCAAAGGTGCCAATGATTGGATGACTATCACCGCCAATTTCTGTCGCGATGGTGTAGGTGCCATCTTGAATAGTGGTTCCGATGATGGAGAGTGTCACGCCTGATTCGATTGCGATATTTCCACCATTGTTCAAGTCAAAGAGCAGTCGATCATTGTCACCAACGCCTCCTGTGCCGATATCTACTGCAAATGTGGAGCCTGTGACCATCGTGAAGTCTGCTCGCGAGGTACCTGCTGATGTTAGCGTGAGGTCACCAATTTTATCCGCAATATAACTGCCATTGCCTCCAGCGGCGAGTGTGCCCTCGATGAAAGTTGTGCCAAAATTTCTACCTTTAAGAGTTCCTATTCCTCCTACGGTCGAGCCGCTTGCGTTCGATCCGATGGTATCGTTGTTGGTAGACGACACGAACTCCCCTGTCGAGTTAGTTAGCAGCGAACCACTGAAGCTCGAGAAGTCTGTAGCTATAGTGCCAGCTGTATTGTCAGCTCCATCTAAAATTATGGTGCCGCCCCCCAGAATACTCCAAGTTGCATTTCGATCCATCGCTCCAAGGACTAAGGTGCCCCCAACTCCGGCAGCATTAATATAAACGCCGACGTCAGATGATGAATTATTTCGGATCTCGGCGACTTTTACAGAGTTAACACCGCTGGTTGCGTTATTAGTAATGCCATTACCACCAGACTTGAAATTAATATCACTAGTCCCCGTAATAGACCAGCCTGCATTGTCGAACTGAATTGCCGAATCCACATCAACGTCCATGTTGGGTTGATTGTTTTGATTTCCTGTGACGTCAAAGATAGCTGTTTCGGAGCCACTGGCAGGAATATCGCTATTATCCCAATTTCCAGCAGTATTCCAGCTGGTACTTTCATCGCCTTGCCAGGTTGAAGTTACTTGAGCGTGCGTTAGGGTGTTGACTGAAAGTAGTATTGAAACTGCTGCGAGGTAGAGAGGTAGTTTTTTCATGATTTTTTTAGGTTTGGCGGGGGTTTGCTTTAATCAAAGCGTTGATTAAGTCGTTAAACTGGTCGATTTATTGGCTAAGTCAAGGAGAATTATGCCTATGTTTTTTAGCGTATAAATGTTAGTTGGGTTAGCCTTATCAAAACTGGTATTAGATTTCTTAAATGTGAGCAGGTTTTGGCGTTACCGCGTCAACAATCACAGTATCAATATCCACTCATTACATCGACACGGTAAGGGAATCAATTTGCGATTCAATCGAGTGGTTTGGGTGCACTGGTAGAAGATTGGGCATTCGACCAACTTCGAATCGGTTCAACTTGGGCTTCAGTTACGCCTGTTCCTAAGCCAAGCACGTATGCACTGCCCACTGGTTGCGTTGCGCTGGCAGGAGTGATTCTCCGTCGTCGCCCATAGTTAAATTTTCGATTTGGGTTGTATGGTGTTAAAGACCCGCCGGTTTCCGGCGGGTTTTATTTTTCGTTGTTCAATATGCGGGTAAGCTACAAGCACGATAAAATGTGCGAGCTTATACCACTTTCAAAAAGATTTGATCTATAAAACGAACCACCCCGTTCGGGCAAGCACCCGCAGGGCATTTCGCCGACCACCCCTTCTCGCCTGCCGAGGGGAATTTTAAAGCTCCTCCCCTTGCGAGGTCACCTGTACAATGCCCTTCGGGTGCTCGCCAGGTGGGAGGGGTTTGCTAAGGATCATACCTTTTTAGAGATGGTATCAGTCGCGGTTCTGAGGCTGCAGGCGACAAGATCGGGCTGAAAGAAGCAGAATAATTGTAAAGTTTTGGCTGTTTATCCCCTCAAGAGTAAACGCGTCTAAGGCGTCAACTCGTCGGCAACGTCTCTGTAGTAATTGAGGTTACGCTGGTGCGACCTACGATTATGTAGCGACGCTATGCCAAGAGCGTCACTCGATATACGAGCCGCAGGATTTGCGCACGGTCAGTTCACCGCTAACTTGGACGGAGCGGATAGAACTTTTAGTCATGGCGCGCTCCATTAAGTTGATGGCGATCTCGCCGCGTTCGGCATAGTTGAGCGAAACGCTGGTCAGCGGGACAATGGCTACTTTGCAGGCGGGTGAATCGTCGACGCCGACGACTTTAACTTGCTCGGGCACTTGGATGCCGCGACGGACGAGTTCGTTGATCGCGCCGAAAGCCTGTGTATCCGATTGAGCTGAAAGTCCGTCGAATTTGATGCCGCGATCTAAGAGGTTCTTAATGGCGGCTTCGCCAGAAAAGTGACGAAAGCCGTCAGGTGGTTCCGGCATTTGGTGGATCAGTTCATCGATGACGGGGATGCCTGCTTCGTCGAGCGCGCGGAGGTAGCCCTTTAGGCGATCTTCAAAGAGGTTAAAATGAACGATGCGGCGGCAGCCATTTTTAATCAGCAGCTGTGTGCCTACATAGGTGAGTTCTTCTTCGGCGAGTCCGATGTTGGGTAGGTCTGGATGCACCGATTCGGGGTAGATACTGATGATTTTAAGCCCTTTCGCCTTCATCTCGCGCAGTCGGGGAATGAGCTCCGGGTGGTTGACCCCGGTGATGATGACGCCATCGACAATTCCGGTGTGCATGGCGCTGATTTTTTGGGCAAATTCATTGGGTTCGGTAAAAAAGTCAATAATCAGGCGCAGTTGCTGGCTGCGAGCGGCTTTGGCTACGCCTTCAAGTAGCTCGTCAGTATAACCTGCGCTCTTGACGCCAGAGCGGTGGATGAAAACGGCGATCGAATTTTGACGATTCGCGAGCAGAGCCAGTGCGTTATGGTTGCGCTGGTAGCCAAGCTCTTCGGCCTTGGCGCGGATCTTTTCGATTAGATCCTTACGTGCCCCGGTGGTACCGAAGCGATTATTGAGCACTTTAGAAACGAGTGAGACGGAAACGTCGAGTTCTTTTGCGATATCCTTAAGACTAGCCATAGTTTAATCAAATTGTTGATTAAGCGGGAAGGGAGGCAAGTTCTTTTTTATAGAGTACACTGTACTGGGCAGGGCAAGCCGCGTGTGCCGAGTGGCGACGGCTTGTCTGGAGACTGCGCCCTACCGGTTGTTCTCACTTACTTCCAAGGGATAATAACGCACCGAATCGATCAGATAATGCGCATCCGCTGCGGTAGCGCCATCGATCCATTTCTGCATCGTCCATGAGTTGAAGAAGAATTCATAGCCTTCATCGATCTTATGGGTCTCATCGTAGAACCACTCGTGTAGGTATTTGCCATCGACATGCCAGACCACGCGGTCGGGCAGGATGTCGAAGCCCCAATCGTGGAAGGCGGCGCTGGGGTCAAAGTCGAGCGGGATGTCCGCGACGTAGGAATTTATCTTATCTTTGAGGTGGATGGCTAGATGCACTCCGCCACACCCAGAGCCGAATGTGCGGCTGAGAAACTCGATGTCGACTTCGACATGCTTACCATCGCTATCGTCGTTCGTGGTTGTGAGATCATCCCAATCCTTGGTGAAAATACTATTGAGCGCGCCGGGGACAGCGGTCGGGCGCACGCGTGCGATCCAGCGACCAAAGCCGAACTCACGTTTGGTTTGCATCGAGCCTCCGCGACCAGGCAGCCCGGGGAGCAAGGTCTGCACCATGTGACCTTGCCCATCGATCTGGCAGCGCTCGGGGTGCATTGTTGTATGGTTCTGTGTCCAACTGGCGATGCGCCAATCACTGTTTTGGACTGTCCAGTCGGGGTCGAAAGTGTCGATGAAGCTTGGCGTTTTAGCAAATGAGCCGCCTTGCGGTGGGGGTGTGATGGGTGCCTCTTCTGATTTAAAAACGCAAGTTCTGGTGTGTTAAGCGAGCCTTCGGCGAGTGTGTCGTGGGTGAGATCACCAGCCAGTGATGGGCTGGTGAGGGCGAGACTCAGTGAGGCGAGGTAGAGAAATGAGCTGGTATTCATTCGGAGCTGCCAATCAGAAAGTTGACTTGTGGCTCTGGGTTGCTGTCGGCTGTGCTGAAGATGTAGTAGCGCTGTATAGTCAGTGCCAAGTCGTGGGCGAGGGTGAGAAACATGTAGTCGCCGGCTTGCGCGCCTCCGTCGTAGAGGCTTTGCACGTGCGCGCTGAAGTCTTCGCTCGTGATAGGGATCGTGGTTTCGGTTTCAGCGTCGTCCCCGATGTCGGGGAGGCTAGCGAAGTTATCGTGAAGTAAAAGTGCGGAACTATTGCCGGATGGGTTTGCGCCATCGACGTAGAAGCCGCGGTCATCCATTGCCGAGTTGCTATCCACAAAGGTGATGCCGTAGAGGTCGATGTTTGTGAGATTATCACCGTGATTGTTCCAGCCCGAGATGTTGATACTTAGGGTGGCGGAGCTGATGAATTCGCCGGCCTGCAATTCGGGTAATTCGACGGGGAGAATATAGACCGAGGCTTCCGCGCCCGAGTAGCCGTTGCCTACACGTGAGTTGCTATCACCAACCCAGCGCGTGGTGCCACTTGCTAGCATGACGCGGTCGTCGGTGTGAATGTCTTGGTCGACACTACGAGTGGAGCCGTCCGCGGGGGGCTCATCTGTGTCGCTCGATTTACGCCAAGGGAAATCGTCTTCAGCGACTCGATAGAAGCGCCGAGTGGCTTCGCCGATGATCGTTTCGGTGAGACCGATTGAACCGTTGGCGTCGCTAAACTGGTGCGGGTATGGCTGCCAATCCAAGAAGTCGGGGCTGGAGTTGATTTGGAAACGTGCATTGGGGCGTGTTAGAAAATTGGCAGTGACAAGACTGAATGCGGATTCGCTGTTGTAGTCGGGTTGAATGGTGCTGATCTGTGCATCGACGCTCGGAGACTCTGCGATGTTGCCAGGATTATTGGCAGACAATGCACCGCGATTACGATTGCCGGAATTATAGAGCACGCCGTGTAAGTCGGCGGGCACGCCGGGGAGTGCTGTGCCGGTGCCTGTGGCAGGGGAGCTTGCTTGTAAGCGATAGTCGTCGCTGGACTCATCGACGAAGAGCGGATCGCCGAGGGTGACTAGGGTGCCCATCGCTTGGCTTTGATTGTGGCTCAGCTCGCGGATGTGGTTGCGGGTGATGATCGAGTTGACATCGGGGAGTTCGGAAGCGCCAGTATCTTCAATCACCAGGCGGTGAAGAACTGAATTTTGAATATTGAAGTCCAGAATGTCGTTGGCGCTGCCGCGAAAGATGTAGGTTTGGTCGACAATGGTGACATGCCAGAGCAAGACATGGTGCCAGCTGCCCGCGTTTTGCGACAAGAGATTGCTATCGGGTGGGTCTTTTTCGAGTAGTACATTAACGAAGGCGAGGTCTTTGGCGATGCCGTCGCCACCGAAGATGCCTTGTGCTCCCATGTCGATCGATTCCACATTATAGAAGATAATGTTCTCAGTCGTTTCGTTAGGCAGGTAGAGTTGGAAAAAGTCGGGGTGGGCTGAGGTTGTGCCGCGATCCATCGTCTTAATTCTTACATTGATGACGGTGAGATTATCCGCACTGCGGAAGGTGTCTGAGCCGATGCGTTCCAGCCGATTGTTACGATGAAAGGTTCCGAAAGTATTAGTGAGATCGTGCAGATAACTGTTGGTAATATATGGCGGCAGGCTATTGTTATTATAGATTCGGCCACCGTCCCAGCGTCCGCCTTTGTCGAAGACGGCTACGCGATCCAGCCAGAAACGTTGATTAGGTTCCGTGTAGAGTATGCTGCTGTCGCCACCATCGCGGAAGAGGCTGACGTTCTGCCACTTGATGCCAGCATAGTTATAGCGTCCGTTGGTAGAATTATCGCTGAGAGAGCCCGCGACCTGTACTTCATCGGGGCCCAGTCCGGGGGCGGCCGATACCGTGGTCCAATAGGTGAAGGCACCACCGCCCATACTGCTGAGTTTGTAGTTGAGCCCCGCTTTGAGATAAACGATGCCACCGTCATTGACGCTTTGTATCGCCTTCTTAATAGTGGCGTAAGGGGCACCTTCGCTACCATCGCCGGTGGTGTCACTTCCGCCCCCGTCGACCCATATCGGCGCGCCGGGGGTGAGGCTGCCGTTAGCGTTTGCATACAGTATCAGGTTTCCCAATACACGGCTGGTGTGGCCGCTGCCTTCGGGCTGCGCGGTGGCGGAAAGAGTGACCGCGCCGTCGGCATAGTCGGCCGGGTTGATTTCGATCCAGTATTCGTAAACGCGGGTGCGATCGTTGAATGTGGGTTCCTCGACTTCGATGATGGATCCGCCGTTGATGCGAAACTCAAGATCCACTCCTGACTCGTGAAAGGCGACGACGCCTGCCTTGAAGGGGGCGTCGATTCTCTGACCGGGCACGACGTCCCAGTTAGCGATGACTTGTGTCGCGGAAGTTATCTGCAGGCAGGTCAGTAAGGTGAAAAGATAGGGTAGTATTTGGGGCATGGGGGAGTTAATAGGAGATCACCACTCGAAGAGTAGGCTGCCGTTCACCTTGGGGACGGAGATGATGTCGCCAAATCTTGTTGACTGAATCACGGGGTCGACGAACTCACCCTTGAAGTAGGGGAAGTGTGGCTCGCGTAGAATGCGAATCGTTTCGGTGTAATCCGGATCGACTAGGAAGTTGAGCGTGGCCTGATGACATCCGTGCACCAGTAATCGCCGATGGACGCCGTTCATTAGCTGCGGCGGGGCTTCGCAGCGGTAAGAGCCGTCGTCACCAGATTCGAGGAATACCCTTACCTCATTCTGCCAGGCTGTGCGCCCTGAGGCGATGGTGCACCCTTGCTCGATTTGATTATTACGCCCCACCAACAGTGGGGCACCTAATGGGTGGCGGAATTGATGGCGGCTGTTCTCGTTGCGCTGATGCCCGGAAAAGATGTAGGCGTTGCGATGGCGATGCATGGTGAGATAGGGCATGCGTTGAGACTCGCCTGCGAGCTCGGCATCGACGAACCAATCGAAGCTTTGCAGCAGTGTGCGCAGCATACGTCCCGCTGGATAAAACTGTGTGCTGTCGAGCGGCTTTAAGATCGGACCGCGAATGGGCTGCGGGTTTTCGGGGTTATATTCACGTGTGCTCAGTGAGGCACGTGTCCATGCCAGTCGCCCCTTGCCAAGCGTCGTTGTCGCGGCAGCGACGCGGGTGCTGTCGCCTTGCTGGGCCAGTTGGTAAAAACAAGCAGTTGAACCCGTTTCGCTGGCCACTCTTTCGCCCCAACCACCGGCAGAGAGTAGCGCCGTGTGCCGAATGGTTCGGCCAACGTTTGAGCAGTGATCGATGTTATCGTCCAGCAATTCAAAGTCCCCTTCCAATGGGGCGGCCAATTCGAGGCCGAGCAATTCCAACAAAGTTGAGCCCTCGGGAACGTTGCCATACAGCATCAGATCGGCTCCGGCATGGAGAGCTTCCAAAAGGTTGGCTTCCGTGGTGGTGCCTGGTGTGGGAATCGCGCTGATCAGAATGCTGCCGTTGTGTGACTGTTTTGCCCAAGCATCATTGAACTCGCCAGCATCGACGACTGTGTTGAGCGGGAAGCCTTCGTTGATGGCTGCGCACATAAAAGCGTCGGCATGCAGCGGGCGCTCGGGGGCGTCGATGGCGCATTCGTGAAAGTCGTCGAAGGGATAGACCCACAGTAGGGGGCCTGGTGCGTCGGGCGCGGTTTCGCGGGCACGAAGCAAGTGAGCGGTCACCTCATTGGGTACGGAGAGCGGCATCATGCCGTCGGAATCGTCTACCGATAGGATGGAGAGGTCGCGTGGGATTTCGACGGCGCCATCGGCCTTCAGTCGGCTGACAGCGAGCGGCAAGTAAATGTCATGCGGTTCGCGCGCGTATCGGTCGAGCCAAGGACTGTTTTTCCACCATGGGTCGTTCGTATAGAATCGGTAGCGGAAGGTCTCGCCGGGGTACTGGGCGATGTGGCTCATCCATCCGGAGAGTTCGAGACCGAAGTCGCCATCTAAGGCCGCCCAAGGCGAATTGACGGGCGCATCCATCGCGAAGTCGCCTTCGTAGATTTGCTTGAGCGGCGAAGCATCCGAGCCGAGGTCGATGCCAGTGGCGAGGTTGGTGCCACGACAGCGGATGTGGTAATCGTTGTGGAAGTCGGCGCGCAGATCTTTCCAGAATTGTAAGACGCGCTCTTGAATGCCTTGACTACGCTCTGGATGGTAAGCCGTGCCGTCAAAGACTTCGCCAACCATAGCCCACGGCTCTAGTGAGAAGCCGAAGCCATTGGAAAGCCAGAGGAAGTCGAACCCGCAATCACTAAAGAGGCAGTTCAATTGTTTACCAAGGAAGGTACCGATACGCGTTCCCGCCGGGATGCCTTTCGGGTAGGCGGCATAACAACGGTCGTCGCCGTCGAGCACCGCTTCGCAGGAGATAAATTGTTCTTTAAAGATCGGGCCGTCGCCGAGGATTTCCCGGTGCCAATCAAATTTGAAACGCGATTTGGCGAACTCGGGGCCAATATCAAATGTCTCGCCGACGAGGATGCGCTTACCCGTCATTTCAGAGCCGATACGCTTGAGGTCGGCGACTAGTTCGCGCAGCCATACATAGTTAAAAACAGCTGGTTCATCGCGGTAGAGATAGGCGCGCGCATGCAGGCCGACCCGATCTGGGTCGTATATATAAGTATTGACACCGATGCCCGCATGATCGGGGTTCCCTTTCTTGTCGGTTTCAGGAAGATTCCAGAAGTGCGCGTTGGGTGCACCATGATAGCGTGCCCATTCGAACTCGCTTTCGGGATTTCCGTCATACTCAAGTATCTCCGAGCCTTCGGCTACCCACAGCATGATGGAGATGGTTTCCGCATGTCTACACAGCGCTTGCCACTGAGTGTAGATTTCTCGGCAGACGTGCTCCCGAGTCTCGGGCGAATTGTCGAAGAAGGGCTTCAGTGAGAGCTCCAACTGGATATCGCGAAAGTGATAGCCGTCGGGTATATTGAGATTATCTTGAGGCATTTGTTGAATCGGGAGGGTCTGGTGGTATTTCTGATATTCTAGGCGCGACTCGAACTTTGGCTACTTACTTTGTTGAGTTAGTATCAACGGAGGTACGTCGGCTCCAGCGTTCATCATGGGGCCACCAGGCTTGCGACGGTAGTCGCCATTAGCGGGATCGATGAACAAGACATTTGGATCTTCAACTAGCTGATTATTGGTACCCATTACGCTCGGGTCGGATTCGATCATAAAGATGTTATTGTCGATCTCCGATGGGTTGGGCGAACGTAGTCGATCAATCACGTTATTGCGTATGACTAAGCCCTCTGGGCTCGGCGCGCCCCCTTGGACGAAAATCGAGGTTGACCAATTTTGCGACTTGTCGGTGTTGACGAAGGTGTTGTTCTCGAAGGTGAGGTTGCGGATTTGCTTGTCGCCCGTGCGACCAGAGCTCCACATCGCAATGCTTGCGGCTGATCGGTTTTCACTATTAATAACGTTGTTTCGAAATATTAAATTGTGAGCGCTACGGTTGATCGCGATAATATTTTCCACGTAGTTATTCTCAAAGAGGATGTCGGCGCAGCCTTCATAGAAGTTGAGCCCAGAGGAGTGCATGCCGTAGTGTTCGAGCACATAGTTCTCTGTGAGATGTCCGTCCTTTGATTCGTAGTGGCGAATGCCGGATCCAGAGTTGTTATCGATTCGGTTGCCTTTAATTCGATAGTCTTTGATGCGGTTGACGTAGATGCCGACTGTCCAACCGGGGCAATGGTGGATGTAGCAATTCTCGACCGTGATGTCGTCACTGTGGTTGAGGCTGATGCCTGCGTTGACGCTGGAGAAGCGGATTTCGCAATTAGAGATGCGGATGTTGTTTGCCCGTGAGCTTCCGTTGCCAAAAGTTGCGATGCCGCCGTTGCCGCCTGAGTAGCGCTGGATCAAGAAGCCGTTCACGTCGACATGGCTGCTGTTTGCCTGAAGGCTGATCGCAGATTTTAACTCGGGGTAGCCGATATTAGCTGGTTGGCCGCGCTCGGCGTGTTCAGGTAAGAAAAATACGCGCGTTTTTCCATCTGGGAGCGGAGCCAGGCACCATTCGCCGGGCAGACTGATGAGCTTAGGCGAGTTGTAGAGGGCGTATTGGGTCTGGTCGTAAATGCGTGAAGTGAAGTGAGGCACGTTCAGTCGCTTTTTTACTGGATTGTAATCTAGGATTTTTGAGAAATACACGTGGTTGTTGCCGCCTCGCACTCCGATGAACATGTCGTCAAACCAGTCGTCCTCCTGTTGACCGAGGCGCTCGGCGTCGTCTATGTAGCTAGCTATTTCGCTTTGGATCACGTTATCGCCGTCAGGGCTAAAGACTGCGATCTGCTGGAGCTTCGTCCAAACAACGGGCGGATCAGAATGTTTGAGCTGGAAAGTGATTCGCTTGGCTTTGACTGATTTCGGAAGTTGGAAACGCTGCATCGACGTCGCGTCTGGATCGATGTCGGCGGTATAAATTTCCCGCCCGTCCGCAGCAAAGACGATCTGTTCGGGGGCGGGCATCGAGGTCGGGCGAAAGAGGGTATAGCCGACTTCCGCGATCGTCTTCGCTTCATTCATATCGATGTAAATAGTGCCCCCATCGAGCGGTTGTACGACGGGTGCATTGTCGCCTCCGTAGGTGATTGAAATGAGCGGTGTGGTGCTGTTCCCGCGGGAGCCTTCCTCGAAACCGATCTGGTGCGGGTAGCTGCTGCCGATGCGATCTGAGGTCTTGTAAAAGTCCTCCGGCAGGTCGGGGTAGAATGAATTGCTGGGCTTAGGTATCTGTGCGATGGGCAGCACGCTGCGGTCGCCATCAATCAAGAAGATACGCTGCCAAGGAGCTTGCTTGTTTTGCTTCTTGTCGCGGTGGAGGACGAAGCTGTCTTGGCTGAAGTTACTACTTAAGTCGACGTCGAGATCAGCGTAGAGAATGTCCTTCCATTTTTGATTGCCCCCGACCATTTCAGCCGAGTCCACGCTCTGCCAATCGGTGATCATCGCGGCACCGTCGAGGATTGCGTGGCCTTCGCCGTAGCGACCGTCCGCGTTACCATCGAGCACGATGGGCTTGCCCGCTTCGCCGGCCACGTCGAGTTCGATCTCGCCGAAGTAACGAACGCCGCCCCTAAAGCGGACGATGTCGTCCGGTTGCAATTCGACGGTGGCGGGATTGCCGTTGGCGCGCGTATCGCCCGGGCTTTGTTTCCACGCAGAGCCGGCGGAGAGGCCGTCTGCATTGTTATCGCCTTCGGCATAATCTACAAAATAGGTGGCGGCGAAATTCTCTGCGATTGTCAGTAGCGAGAGTGTCAATAGTGTGCTGGTTCTTTTTATCATGTGTGTGTGTGATTGGGATTAGTTCCAGTAAACTGTGATGGCTTCGCCGTCTGGGAGGGCGTTGAAGCGTATTAAGTCTTTTTCAATGACGACTTCGAGTTCGCCTTGAGTATTCGATTCAGCTTCAGCTTCGCTCGCACCGGATACGGGAATCACGACGGTGAGTTCACTGCCATATTCGAAGGGAGTAGGCTCTGTCTGCGCCAACTTTAACTTAATTCCGTTTGGCTTTGATTCGATTATTTCAAGTGCGGAGGCTTCCTTTTGAAAAACGTAGGCACCGACTTCGCCGAGTGGTGCCACCCAGAGCACCTCGCGCTTCGAAGCGATCCATTCGCAGTGTGAGCGGAACTCTTTTTTGCTTTTGAATGGAGAGTAGCCGGCGACGATCGCATGTACTAGGGGCACAAACCATTCTCCATTTTTAATCGCCGCCTCGATTTGGACGCGTGTGGCTACGTCATCCCAGACGCGTTTACCGACGCTGCCATAGCTCATGATCACGGATGCGGGTAATATGTTCTTGTTACGAATCGCAAAATGGTGTTCGCTGACTTTCGCTTCGACTCGTTCGTCGATACTTGAACCGCCGGGTGCGGCGTAGGCAACGGTAGTTACGCCGGTGCGCTCCTTGATTAGCTGCCAACCGCCGTTGACTTCGAAATCTAGTACCCCGTCGTCGATCTCATGCAGCTTGTTCTTGGTGGTGCCGTGGGTGCCGAGTTCTTGCCCCTTTGCATGTAGAGCTATAGCCTCCTCCCAGTTAATCATGCTATCCCGACGTTCGGAGCCTTCCATGTAATGCGGAATTATGAAAAAAGTGCCGCGTATGTCGAGTGGGTCGATAATTTCTAGCGCATCGTTCACCTCTGCACGAAAACCGTCGTCGAAGGTGAAGCTCAGCGCCGCCTGCTTGTTGTCCTGGTAATTGGCGATGTAGGGCGCACCAGAGTCATTCGCGTGTATCACGGTGGCAAGGCAGCAGGCAAGTGTGGCCATCAGTGATGAGGTTTTAAGTTGCTTCATTTAAGGGTGAGGGAAATAAATATAATATCACACGTTTGATGAAATTTAGTTGAAGTCAATTAAAGCTTTCGACAAGTTAACATTATTTTGCGTTCTTGAGATTATTTCTACGAGGTTCTCTTAGGTAAACGTGCTCCAATGATGACTAAAAAACTTTTTTTTGCCCCGTGGTGGAATGGCCTTAGGGAAGAGCTGTGGACGAATGTGGCTGAAGCTCACGCACAGCGTGCGAGATATGACGTGGGGTTTAATCCACATCGTGAATTGCCGCCGACTGAAGTTTGGCAAGATATGTTGGCGGATGCTGAGGTGATCATCACCTCGTGGGGTGTTCCGAGCCTGACCGAAGAGCTGCTGGCAAAGAATACAACGCTCAAGATGGTCGCGCATGCTGCCGGATCGGTCGCGAACGTAGCCAGTGAAGCATTGTGGGAGCGTGGTGTACGTGTGCTGACAATGAACTCGTTCATGGCGCGGCAGGTAGCCGAGTGGAGCTTGATGATGACGCTTAACGGAGCGCGTGCGCTCAACCGCTCGGCTTCTGTCTTCGGGCAGGTCTCGATGAGCTGGCAAAACAAGGTTGCGGGTAAGGCATTGCAGGAGTGCGCGATCGGTATAGTAGGCTATGGTGATATCGCGCGGCATTTGATCGGGATGTTGCAGGCGCTCGGCGTGGCAAAAATCTTAGTTCACTCGGATTATCTAAGCGATGCTCTGGCTGCCGAGACAGGATTGGCGAAGGTGGATCTTGATACGGTTTTCGCCCAATCCGACGTTATTCATCTCTTGGATAGCCTGACCGAAAAGACCACTGGTATGGTTGGTCGCGCGCAGTTGGATCGCATTCAGGACGGCGCGTGCTTAATCAACGCAGGGCGCGCGCGCCTGATCGAGCAAAACGCACTCCATGCCTCGCTCGCGCAGAATCGCTACATGGCGGCCTTCGATGTGTTTTATGAAGAGCCACTGCAGGATGATAATCCGCTTTGCTCGCTGCCGAACGTGCTGATGACGCCTCACATCGCAGGGCAGCCGGGGCGCAGTTGCTATGTGCCGCAACTACTTGAAGAGATCGATCGTTTCTACGCCGGTGAACCACTGCGCTTCGAAGTTGATCAAGAGCGCGTGCGTTCGATGACAAATGCGAAACTGGTATGAGCACCAAGAAGAAGTATGTGATCGTCGGGACAGGCTCCCGATCCGTTATGTTTAGCCATGCATGAATTCCGTCGAGTAGCGGGTATCGATCCTTCCAGCCGCAGTGAGGCAGATATACGCGCCATGCTGGATGCCCTGCCGGGGTTCGAGGCCTGTGGCCCCACAACGCTCGGGCTCAACCGCAATGAGGCCAACATTCTTTCATCAGTGATCGGAGGCATCTCATGGAGTGATGCGGATGTGCAGAGTGCCGCGGAGCAGGCGCAAGCGCTTCGTGAGGCCCTCGGGATTAGCGAAGTCGTTATCCATAGTATCAAAGACGCAGTCCTTGCGAATGCCGCCGAGTCGGCTCATACGCGTGGCCCCTTTTGCCCGAGACCAACGAAATCGACCGGTGCTGGAGATCGCTTCAATGCCGGATATGCACTGGGCATTTTGTTGAGACTCTCCGCTGAGTCTCGACTGCTGCTGGCCAGCGCGGTTTCGGGGCTGTATGTGCGTAAGGGTGTGAGCCCTTCGTTTGCAGAACTGATCCACTTTATCCGTGAATGGGCCGCCGGGGAAATTGCCTGATTGTTTTTCCGTAGCACCCGCAACTAATATCCATATTACAAATACAGAAATACATACTTTGAAAACCGTCGAACTGATTAACCGCTTCCAATCCATCCTCGGCAAGCAATACGTTTACACCGATGAGAACAAAACCGCTTATTATCGATCTGGATTTCGCTCCGGTTTCGGCGGTGCGCTCGCTGTGGTGTTTCCGGCTACGCTGCAGGAGCAGTGGGACGTCCTGCAAATCGCAGTCGCCGCGAACTGCGCGATCATCATGCAAGCGTGCAAGACCGGGCTGACGGAGGGATCCTGCCCTAGCGGGTTCGCTTATGATCGCGAAGTGGTCATCATCAACACCACGCGCCTGAAGAAGCTTATTCTACTGAACGGTGGTAAACAGGTGCTGGCCTTTCCTGGGGCGACACTGCACGAGCTGGAGCAGGAGTTGAAAAAGATCGGGCGCGCGCCGCACTCGGTGATCGGGTCCACGTCGATTGGTGCGACGATTGTTGGTGGTATTGCGAACAATGCCGGCGGTGCTTTGTGCAAACGGGGCTCTTCCTATACGGAGCTGTCACTCTTTGCTAAGGTGGATGCGCAGGGGCAGCTCAACTTGATCAATCACCTCGGTATTCGTCAGCTGGGTGAGTCACCCGAAGCGATTTTTGCCAAGCTGGAGTGCGGTGTCATTGCCGATGCCGACCTGGAGGCGATGGATGTGCCCGCTTCCGACCGTAAATATGCCGACCGTATTCGCGATATGGATTCGGGCGTGCCGAACCGTTTCAACGCCGATCCACGCCGCTTGTTTGAAGTGAGCGGCAGTGCTGGTAAAGTCGCCGCGTTTGCCGTGCGGGTCGATACCTACCCGCTACCGATAGCGAAGCAGGTGTTCTATCTAGGCGCCAACGATCCGACACAGTTCCGCGACTTGCGCCGACACATATTGTCGGAGTTTAAGGAGCTGCCGGACATGTGTGAATACATGAACCGAGAGACCTTCGATATCGCAGCGAAATACGGCAAGGACGTGTTTCTTTCGATCAAGCATCTCGGCACAAAACGCCTGCCTAAACTTTACGCGCTAAAATCTGCTGTCGAATATCGCCTCAACAAGCTGTCCTTTCTACCTAAATTTCTGCCGGACATTTTACTCTATAGAATCAGCCAGTTGTTCCCGCAGCATCTGACCAAGCGGTTGCTCGATTATCGCGATCAATACAAATACTACCTCATCCTCATTATGAGTGACGAGGGGATCGACGAGGTACGCACTTACCTGAAGCAGGAGTGGAGTCCGCGTGAGGGAGTGGATTATTTTGAGTGTAATCCAGAGGAGCAGGAAACCATCATGCTGCACCGCTTCGCTGCAGCTGGTGCTTCGATTCGTTACCAAAATATCCATCAGAAAAGTACGGAGGAAGTGCTGGCGCTCGATATAGCCCTGTGTGGTAACGACCCCGAATGGGTTGAGGAACTGCCTGCGGAGATTACGGAGAACCTTGAACTCGCCTTGTATTATGGGCACTTCATGTGTCACGTCTTCCACCACGACTACATTTTTAAGAAGGGCACTGATCTTGGCGCAGTGAAAGTCAAGATGCTCAAGCGCCTTGAAGGCAAGGGGGCGAAATTCCCTGCCGAGCACAACGTCGGGCACATGTATGAGGCCGAGCAAGTGCTTAAGGAGTTTTACCAGGAGCTCGATCCCACCAATACCTTCAATCCCGGCATCGGTAAACAAAGCAAAAGACGACGCCCGTTTCTCACTTAATCCGGGGAGGACTACACTCTCTTTTTTAACGTCACCAACAACCTACCACCCACTATACTACTATGACTACCTTGTCACCCAACGTCGAAAACTTTCTTAACCAACAACCGATCGGCCATTTTATTGGCGGCGAGTTTGTGCAGCCTGCCGGGCAGGAGCGCATTGCAGTACTCGATCCTGCCACTGCGAAAGAAATCACAAGTGTCCTGAAGGGGGACGCTCAGTTCGTTGACGGGGGGCATGTCGAGTGGGATTTATTTGGTGAGCTATAGTGCAAAGCGTTTCGTGGTAAAGCGTGTTTTTGCCAAGCTAAAGGTCGCCGCAGACTTGGTATGCGGAGAAGAGGAAAAGGGTCAGTCCAATTTTTCATGATTCAATAATATCC
>TARA_B110000908_G_scaffold135966_2_pt1 | contig 28366 bp, 26 predicted proteins | sample TARA_B110000908 | Tara Oceans TARA_B110000908 (sample SAMEA4398067) | marine metagenome | biome: Polar Biome; feature: [DCM] deep chlorophyll maximum layer (ENVO:01000326); material: water (ENVO:00002006), including particulate matter (ENVO:01000060) such as... | depth 36 m
GCGTTCTTCCTCAACCAGTAGTGGGTTCTTCAGAGGGTTAAGCAGGGCTGCGGCAATACCTTTGGCTTCTGCGGCATTCTTCATACCAGAGATTTCAAACTGGGCGCCGAGGCTGTCTTGAACGACTGGGGCGCTTAGAATTACACCATCAAGCACGATGGCCAGACGATCCTGTCCGTGGCGCATTTTCTTGGTGAGCTCGAACATTTTGTCAGCTCCCTCACCATTGAGTTTAACGGTGAGTTTTCCTTCGTAGGGGCCGTAGAGCTCCTGAGCGTGGACGATGTATGAACCATCGAGAGCCGAACGCTGTTTGAGGAGAATGTTTTCCTTGGTGACCTTACCGTCTTCGTCTTCATCTTCGAGGACGTAGAGTTTGTAGCCGGGGACCATTTCGTTTTCAGGGTCGGCGGCAACCTGAGCGGCAAGACTGCGGCTGTCAGGGTGGACGGCTTTGAGTTCGAGTTTGGCAATTTTCTCAAGGGTATCTCTTACGTTGGCCGCCTCCTGAGGAGTTACACCGGGCATTTGGACGAGAATACGGTCACTACCTTGGGCGACGATGAGTAGGTCGGCTGTTCCAAGGTTGTTAAGTCGTTTTTCAATAGTCTGGATGGCTTGTTGCACCGCGTTTGGTGTAACGGGTATATCGGTTCCATCAACGTCTTTACTAGGCTGAACTCGGAGAGTGAAGGACGATCCACCGATGAGGTCGATACCACCTTTAAGGGCGTGGGCGTCGCTGAGGTCAGTTTCACCACTGAGAACGTTGCCCCACTGTCCTTTTGGAAAGATGGAAAGTAGACTAAATACGGCGATGAGAACCACAATGATGGTTCCGATGTTTTTCTTTTTACGTTCGAAGTCGGTCGCGAAGTACCAGAAGAAGAGGGCGAGAAGGCCAAGACCAGATAGGAAGGTCACGAGACGGTCGTCGCTGAATAGGGATGCAGTGATCATATGATTAAGTTTTGAAATGATTATTGTTTTGAAAATGAGATGAGAAGGGGGACAGAAAGGGAAAACGTGCCTTGTGGCGCGGGATGGGTGTAGTCATGGAACTACGATTTGGCAAGCTAGCGTTTTTTGATCCTCAGCGGATCTACGACTAGGCGAGTGCCTGACTTTTTGCCCGTAACTAGGGCTTCTGAGCGCTCATAAGCGCCAGTTCGGCCGAGACCGTGCGCTCCTCCAGAATAACAAGTGACTGACCGTCTTCGTCTTCATTTTCGAGGACGTAGAGTTTGTAGCTGGGAGTAAATTCGTTTTCAGGATAGGCCGCTACTTTTGCAACTGGGCTATGGCTGTTTGGATGGACTTGTTTAAGTTCAAGCCTCGCGAGCTTTGCCAGAGTTTGTCTGATTTGCGGTGCGGCTTCCTCAAAAATTCCTGGAAGCACAATGCGGATCTCATCTGATCCTTGGGCTTCGACATTAGATCCCTTGAGATTGAGTGCGCCGAGACGCTTCTCAATGGTCTTGATGGCTCGCTGGACTGAGCTTGGTGAGATAGCAATGTTTTCACCGTTTTCATCACGCATCGGTGTGATCTTGCAGATGAAAATCGTGCCGCCAGTTTTCTCAATGTCTCCTTTTTTTTCAGCTGATTGGTCAGCTTTTTTCTTAAACAGGATCGGGTAAATGCCGATGCCAACCGTCGTGACAATCGAGACGAGAAGGGCTCCTGTGATCAGGTTGCGTTTTCCACTTGAATATTTAGTGGTGAGGCGCCTGATGATGATGAGTGCCAATACGACGATGGCAGCCACCGTCATATAAATATGACTGTTGCTGAACAAAGTAGTGGCGATCATCGGGAGAGTGTATTTTTAAAGTGGAAGGGATGGGTTGGACTCAGACCGAGCCCAACCTATGAAAAGTTATCCAATGCCTCACTCTTTAGGTTCTTCGCTCGTGTCATTGTCTTTAGTTCCGTCCTTAGTGCCTTTTGGCAGAACAGTGGCGATGGCTGTCTTGTCGTATTTGACAAAGGTGCCTTCGGAGAGTTTGAGGGAGATCGTATTCTCGCTTACGGCGTTAACGCTGGCGTGCATGCCACCGATGGTGACTACCTTGTCGCCTTTTTTAAGTCCGGCTTGACGTGCTGCGAGTGCCTTGCGTTGTTTCTGCTGAGGGCGGATAAGGACGACCCAGAAGATGACGAACATGAGGACCATCATGATCATTGGATTGCCGAGGATGCTGCCTGCTCCTTCAGCGAGGAGGGAGGGGATAGTTGCTATTGTATTGTTCATGGTTGTTGAAGATATCGTTGGTTGAAGTCGTTTTTGAAAGTGACGAAGGTGCCGTTTTCGATGGCTTCACGCGCTTGACGCATGAGGCGCAGATAGAAATGCAGATTATGTAGGGAAAGCAACCTTAAAGAGAGCATTTCCTTCGACCTAAATAGGTGTCGAATAAAGGATCTTGAGTATTTCTGAAGGTCAGGATGGGTATTTTCATCGAGTGGTCGTTTATCGAACTCGAATTCCTTGTTTTTTATGTGGATGGGTCCGTCCTCAGTATAGGCGAGTCCGTGACGGGCAACTCGGGTGGGCATTACACAATCAAACATATCCACTCCACGCGCTATCATCTCCAGCATTTGGGGTGGAGTTCCTAGTCCCATGGCGTAGCGAGGTTTGTCTGTAGGGAGGAATGGGACGGCATTTTCAATGGCCCGAATCATCTCATGTTCGGGCTCACCTACGGAGATGCCTCCGATCGCATAGCCATCAAAGCCAATCTCAACGAGCTCCTTAGCAGATTGCTCACGCAGATCGGCATAGACGCTGCCCTGCACAATGCCGAAGGCTAACTGTTTTGGTATTTGGAGTTTGGAATTTGGAGTTTGCAGCCACGGTATGTGTTTGGCGGCGTTTTCCTGATGCCACTCTTTACAGCGTCTGGCCCATCGGGTCGTTAGGGCGAGTGAGTCTGCCGCGTATTTTTCCTCACATGGGTAGGGTGGGCACTCGTCAAAGAGCATGGCGATGTCACTGCCGAGTGTGGCTTGAATCTCCATACTCAACTCCGGGGTGAGCATGGTTTTGGCTCCATCGAGGTGGTTAGAAAATTGGACACCTTCCTCGGTGATCTTACGAAGTTTAGCAAGCGACCAAACTTGAAAGCCGCCCGAGTCTGTTAGGATGGGGTTTTCCCAAGTAGTGAACTTGTGAAGCCCTCCCATTTCACGGATGACATCGAGCCCCGGCCTCAGGTAGAGATGGTAGGTATTGCCGAGAATAATCTTGGCGTCGACGATATCGATAAGTTCGTCCGGCGAGAGTGTCTTAACCATCCCTTGGGTGCCTACGGGCATAAAAATGGGTGTTGGGATATCTCCGTGAGCTGTGGACAGCGTGCCGGTGCGTGCGGATGTTTCCGAACAAGTATGGTGCAGGGTGAAAGACATAATAAGTGGGCAGTGATCAGTTAGTGGTGATCAGTGTTTACGGTAGAAGTAAGAAATCGGAAACCAGCATGCGGTGATCTGAGGCTGGAACGATGACGGTGTGGGATCGGACAGCTTTAAGCAATGGGCTTGTGTAAATGTAATCGATACGATGCAAGGGGACTCGGCGATGCCATGTATTGGCCCAGCCTGTGCCAGCTTCGCTGAAGGAGTCGTTGAAATGGCCTCTCAGCAGATCGTGTAGTGGGTCGGTTGCGGGGGAGTTAAAATCACCCGCAATGATGACAGGTCGAGTGGGGTAGGGGGTTGAGTTCTCCAGCACCCTTAGGCTGTAGATGACTTCGCGGCGTTGCAATTTTCTGTTAGCTGAGTGTCCTTTCCAGCAACTCCTACGCCATAACCGCATGTCGGTATTGGCTGAGTGGAGATGAAAGTTAACACAGTCGACTAGACGGCCTTGAGTATATTCCAAGGAAGGTGGAAGCATGAGTGTGGCGTGCTGGCTGTGCGGCATCGGGTTGTGAATCGCTAAGTGAACTTTCCATCGTGTAAGAATGGCTGATTCAGATCCGATGCGGTAGTCGCCGCCGCCGCCATAGAGCGCATCAGCAATAAAGCGTGCCTGCCAAGGGTGAATTTCCTGGAGGAAGACGATGTCCGGATGGTAGGCCGCCACCAGTTTTGCCTGATTAAGAATTTCGTCTTTAGTGTGCTTTGTTCCACCCCAGTTGAGTGTGCACACGCGGAGTGTTTTCTGAGAGTGATAGGACTTCGATGGTCCTGGCTCTGGAGCTTCATGACCAACGCGTGCCAGAGCATGAGACTCGTCTGATGCGATGAGTATAGTGAGGCACCAAAGGGTCACAAGCATCAGAGAGAGTGGGGCTCGCCAGAATACGAACGCGATGGCAGCTATAAAAAGCCCGATCATGCCCCATATCCATATGGGGTAAACGGTGAAAGCCGCCATCATGTCCGGCTGCCTGATATAGCAAGCCGCTGTAAACACATGCAGCCCCAAGGATGCTATGATCAAGAGACGTGGAAACCAGCGGCGCATTTTTCAGAGGGCAGGTGTCAGGTGCCGGGAGTTAGGGGAGGCCCTACATTCCTGGAATGCCAAGACCTCCGGTGAGTTTGGACATCTCAGAGGTTGCCATTTCTTTGCCTTTGGCAATGGCTTCTTGGACACCGGAGAGGACTAGGTCCTGGAGGAATTCGACGTCTTCGGGGTCGACTACTGAAGGGTCGATGCTGATGGATTGAACCTCCCCGGCACCGTTTGCTACAACGGTGACCTTACCGCCGCCGACAGAGGCTTCAACGTTTTTGGCAGCGAGTTCTTCTTGGGTCTTTTGCATGCCCGCTTGCATTTCTTGGGCTTGTTGCATGAGTTTTTGAATGTCCATGGGTTGAATTTTGAGTTAAGTTTTGGTATTTGGAGTTTAAATCTTGGAGTTTGTTACTTTAGTGTTCCTTCGAAAACTTTGAGAGCGTTTTGGATGAGTGGATCTTGGTAAAAAGAATCGTCTGCTTTAGGTGTTTCTTCCTTTTTATCGGCCGGTTCTTCAGCTTTCGGTGCGGGATTGAGTTGTGGTGGTGGTTCCGGTGCTTCGTCTGGTGCGTCGTTGATCATTGCATCCAGGCCTTTTTTCTCGCTGGGCTGGTTGCTCTGAGGAGCCTTGACGGGAGTAGGGATTGCTGCTTGTTGAGTTGGTTGAGCAGCTTGTGGAGGCTCTGGCGATGGTGGTGCCGTGTTTGCTGGAGGACTACTGATTGGTTCAGCAGGTGGGGCGGGTGGGTCCGATTTTGCCGGTGGTGGCGTAGGAGCACTAGGTGTGGTCTCAATAGGGCCTGCTCCGGCTAGGGCTTTAATCACATCACTAATGCGGGCGTCATTAAGTGACTGGATAGCCTTGATGAGGCCAATTTCAAAGTGGAGGCGTTTGTTGGCGGCCCACTTCATCCGGCCTTCGGTATCTGCAAGCACATCGATGAGTGCGAGGATGCGGTCGGTCTGGATTGCTTTAGCGGCTTCTTTTAAAGGATCCCAGATTTCGGAGGGGAATCCTTCGTTGCCTGCCGAGGGGTCGAGTCGGGTCACTAACAAGGCACGCAGACAACTAATTAGTTCGCCAAGAAGTTGCGAGAGTTCCTTACCGCTTTCTGCCTGCTGGTGGATGAGTTCGAGGGCTGCGGGGCTATCCTTGGTGATGAGGTGGGTGGTGAGTGCTGCTACAGTCTCACGTGAGGTGAAGCCGAAGATTTCCAGGACGTTTTGCTCGGTGATTTTCTCGCCACAGAATGCAACTAACTGGTCGAGCATCGATTGTGCGTCGCGCATTCCTCCGTCGGCACCTTTAGCAATCGCCCAAGCTGCAGGGTCATCGAGTTCGACGCCTTCTTCTTTTGAGATGTATTGTAGGTGTCTGGCGATGGTATCCGTAGGGATAGGGCGGAGATCAAAGCGTTGGCATCGCGAAATGATCGTTGGGAGAATCTTGTTCGGCTCAGTGGTCGCAAAGATGAATTTTACGTGTTCAGGTGGCTCCTCGAGCGTCTTTAGCAGAGCGTTAAACGCGGCATTGGAGAGCATGTGGACCTCGTCAATGTAGTAGATTTTAAACTTCCCTTGGCTCGGAGTGAACTGGACGTTTTCGCGAATATCGCGGACGTTATCGACGCTGTTATTAGATGCTCCATCAATTTCGATGACATCCAGTGACGTGCCTTCTCCAATTTCAACACAGATCGGATCATCGGGGTCGAAATCGATGCTGGGGCCGTTCGGACAGTTGAGTGCTTTGGCTAAAATACGCGCGGTAGTCGTCTTTCCTGTTCCTCTGGGTCCGACAAATAACCACGCGTGCGCAAGCCGATTGCGCTCAATGGCATTGCGAAGGGTGGATATGACATGGTCCTGCCCAAGAACATCGGCAAATGTTCTGGGGCGGTATTTTCTGGCAAAGACCTGGTAGCTCACGCGGGGTAATCTAGGGGGGTGTGGAAAATTATCAATCTCGATCTGCTTGTCTTTTTGTCAGCAGTCGGTCAAAACCTCTCCATGACCGAGTTTGAGAAAAAATCTGCCTACCAACGTGCAGGCGAAAAGATTAACGCTCTACTGTCGGGGGAACAGGATATGATTGCGCGGATGGCGAGTGTAAGCTCAATTCTCGCAGGTGAGTTTGACACGTTTTTCTGGACTGGATTCTATAGGATGCTCGATGGAGAGTTAGTGATTGGGCCGTATCAGGGGACACCAGGATGTTTAAGAATCTCGCTAGATCGTGGTGTTTGTGGGGCAGCGGTCACTCAAGGGCAGACAATGGTAGTTGCTGATGTGCATGAGTATCCCGGTCATATAGCCTGTGATGCGCGATCTCGTAGTGAGATTGTAGTGCCCGTTTGGGATGCCTCAGGTATGCTAATCGCTGTATTGGACGTCGATTCGGAGAAAATAGGAACATTTAACGAGATTGATCGAGTTTGTTTGGAAGCGATAGTAACAGACGTTTTTGGCTCGGCCTCCACCCTGAGTCAGCATCTGGCATGATGGAGCGGATTGAGGTTGAATATAGTGATGCACTGGGTTATGGCGCGGTCGCGATCGCATCGCATCAATCAACATGAGTGACTTTTCCCCTTTCAGTCAGAAGATGGAAGCTGCAGCTGTTAGTGAAGCTGCTATCCGTGCCTTTGAACGTAACTATCAAGCTTTGCTCCGCAATGAGAGCGGCATGATTACTGAAGATAGTATCAGCCCTTGTGACAGTGTGCCCGATCTTGAAGCTGTTTCATCGGGTGGTGAGGAGTTTGATTCCAAACTGCTAGCGAAGACCGTTGTTATCAAGCTGAATGGAGGACTTGGAACAAGCATGGGGCTTAAGAAGGCAAAAAGCCTGCTACCTGTAAAGGGGGACACCACTTTTCTCGATATCATCGCCAATCAGATCATTCATTTACGTGAGGAAACAGGAGCCAAGGTTCGTTTCCTTCTAATGGATAGCTTTAGTACTTCTGAGGACACCATGGAGCACATGGAAGCATATAAGCGTCAGGATCTATCTGGGGCGGATAAAATCGAGTTGATGCAAAACCAGATCCCAAAGATTGATGCCGAGACCATGGCACCAGCTACTTGGGAAAAAAATCCATCCAACGAATGGTGCCCGCCTGGTCATGGCGATCTCTATGCTGCACTTGCGGGTAGCGGCTGGCTTGATGCTCTTTTGTCAGGCAATGTGAAATACGCTTTTGTTTCCAACTCTGATAACCTAGGTGCTGTTCTGGATGCGGGTTTACTGCGTTACTTTTCCGAAAGTGAAATGCCATTCCTCATGGAGGCAACACGCCGCACTGAGGCCGATAAAAAAGGTGGCCATCTCGCCGTGCGCAATGCCGATAACCAGCTACTTCTGCGTGAGGTAGCTCAGTGTGCTGAGGAGGACCTCGACGAATTCCAAAATATTGACAAATATCAGTATTTTAATACGAACAGCCTCTGGATTCGCCTCGATGTGCTTAAGGATCTACTGGAAAAAGAGGACGGCGTTCTGCCCCTACCGATGATTAAGAATAAGAAGACGATCGATCCTCGTGACAAGAAGTCTACGGCTGTTTATCAGCTTGAGGTTGCCATGGGTGCAGCCATTGAATCGTTCCCCGGATCAGGTGCTATTTGCGTGCCTCGCTCACGGTTTGCTCCTGTGAAAACGACTTCTGACCTGTTCGCACTTCGCTCCGATGCCTATGAACAAACACCCGATGGGCGCATTGCGCTCGTGGCTGCACGTGAAGGTAAACCTCCTGTCATTGACCTGAGCGACGAATATAAAATGGTCGATAGCCTGGAAGGGCTGGGTATGCCGTCATTGATCAAAGCAGGGAAGTTGACAGTTCGTGGCGCCGTCCGATTTGCAGATGGAGTTACGATCGTAGGAAATGTCAGCTTTATCAACGAATCCGGCGATACCAAATGGGTCGCTGGGGGCACCTACACCGACGAGGATGTTTCGCTGTAGTGGCTATTTTTTGACAAGTTTTTAGTTATAAGTCGCTAAGGGTAAACCCCCTCTGGGGGAATGACGAAATTGCCTGATTTATCGGGTTGCATGTCGGGTTCAGAATCGTCATATCCGCAATCGAAATGACGCAATTTTCTACCCTTGATATCCCGCAGGACGGCTACGATGCCGTAATTTTTGATCTAGATGGGACATTGGTCGACTCGATGCCGGCGCATTTTACTGCTTGGTGTGAGGCGTTGTCCAAACACGATGCCCATCACGTTTTTCCCGAAGACGTATTTTATGCACTCGGTGGAAGACCGACCAAAGACATCGTTTCTGAGCTCAATGGAGAATTCGGCCTGAAGCTGGATCCTGAGGAGGTAGCTGTTGATAAGCGGAATGCATTTCTTAAACATCTTGGCGATGTGGTAATCATTGATGAGGTAGCTGACTTTGCGCGTAGTCTGCGTGGAAAGATGCCTCTGGCTATCGCGACAGGAGGTTCACGTCTCATTGCTGAAAAAACGCTGCAAGCCGTCGGACTCAGTGACCTGTTTGATGAAGTTGTGACGGCGAATGACGTCGTTTGTGGTAAACCTGCGCCCGATATTTATTTGGAAACGGCGGCTCGTTTGGAGATTGCTCCCGAGCGTTGCCTTGTATTCGAAGATGCCCCAGCCGGACTCATGGCGGCACAATCTGCTGGTATGCAGGTGGTTTGTGTGCCAGCACCTGTAAGGGTTGTCTGACGCCCGCCACTATATGATGCCCCGGAAAACATGGATCGCTCCCGCCAAGGTGAACCTCACCTTGAAGGTTCTTGGTAAACGTGACGATGGGTTTCATGAGTTGGAGAGCCTGATGGTTCCACTCGACTTGGGGGATACGCTTTATTTTGAAAAGTCGGATCAATATAGCCTGGATTGCGATGCTCCCGGCGTGCCACTCGATGAGTCTAATCTCATTACTATGGCTGTTAGGAGTTTTGAAAAACGATCGGGTAATCCCTGTGATTGGAAAATCACCTTAGAGAAAAACGTCCCTCACGGTGCCGGTCTTGGTGGAGGAAGTAGTGATGCTTCCACCACATTACTTGCACTCAATGATCTTGAAAACACACAGCTCACTCTCGAGGAATTAGCTGAGATGGGGGCGGCGTTTGGCTCAGACGTGCCTTTCTTTATTTACCAGCAAGCCTGCATGATTCAGGGCAGGGGAGAGAAAGTGGAACCTGTTGAAATGCCTGAGCTGAAAGGCGTGAATATTCTACTTCTAAAACCAAGTTTTGGTGTGTCGACTCCCGACGCCTACAGTAACTGCCTTAACGCTGAAGCTGTTCATGGTGTTGATTATGGGCCCCAAAAAATGCCTTGGGGGGAGATTGTTAACGATTTAGAAAAACCCGTTTTTTATAAGCATCGATTTTTAGCAGAGATGAAGATCTGGCTGCTAGATCAACCTGAGGTTGACGCCGCGATGATGTCTGGATCGGGTTCAACGATGATGGCTTTTATCTCTAATGCTGAAAGTGCCGAGGCTTTGTTAGGGCGTGCCCGTAAAGATCTTGATCCGACCCTTTGGGGTCAAAAAGTGACTGTTTGTTAACATATTCTAACCGTGAACCCGCTTGGTAAACAAATTCTCAAAGATGTATCGAGGTCGTTCTACCTCAGTATGCGTGTGCTCCCCAAAGCGATGCGTGAGCCAATCAGTCTGGGGTATTTGTTGGCACGAGCCAGTGATACCTTGGCCGATACCGAAGAGCTTGATGCTTCACTCCGAGAAGAAATGCTCGCAGGTTTTGGAGAAATGATCCGTGGAGCTGATCGGTCCGATTGGTTACAGCGTCTCGCACGTGAAGTGATTCCTCGGCAACAGCACGAAGGGGAAAAAACGCTCCTGCAAAACATGGACGGTATCTTTTCATGGCTTGATTCTCTGCTCAAGAAAACAGAGCCCGGAAATGCTGGCCATTACCAAGCCCCCGAGTCTCAGTCGATCAGTTCCCGCCAGCACGCTGCCATCCTAACTGTGATGGACAACATCTTGCGTGGTCAGCGACTCGATATCGAACGTTTCGAAATTCAGCAAGGGTTCCAATTCACCCTCGATGCTGAGTTGGAAGAATACTGTTACCTCGTCGCTGGATGTGTAGGTGAATTCTGGACAGAAATAGGAATCATTTCCCTCGGTGAATTTTCCAAAATTGATGCATCCCGACTCAAACGATGGGGCGCGAACTATGGCAAGGGGCTTCAGTTGATCAATATTCTTAGAGACTTGCCTTCCGACCTCAAAGCAGGCCGTTGTTATCTTCCTTCAGTTGATGCTTCTGACAAGGATGCGTTAATGAATGAATCCACACGCTGGCGTACACGTGCCCGCACATACCTTGAGGAAGGTCAGTCCTACGCGCAGTCATTGATTCTCCGTCGAACCCGTTCCTCTACGGCCCTCCCAGGCCTTATTGGAGAACGCACGTTGGATTTGATGGATACCGCTGATTGGTCGTCTCTGGAGCAAGGGGTGAAGATTTCGCGCGGTGAAGTCTACCGTTGTGCTTGGGAGGCACTTTTTGTTTAGGAGCAAGACTGCACTTGCAGGAATGGCTACTATCTATTAAGGCAGGGGTGTGGCTACGAACGATTCTACACAGCAACTCCCTGACTCACACGGGCACTTTGGAACCTACGGCGGCATGTTTGTGCCGGAAACCCTTATGGATCCTATGCAGGTGCTCGCTGCCGAGTATGAAAAAGCAAAAGCTGACCCCGAGTTTCAAAAGGAACTCGACTACCTGCTCAGGCATTATTGTGGTCGGCCAACACCCCTTTATTACGCCGACCGATGGACGGAAAAACTAGGTGGAGCCAAGATCTATCTTAAACGCGAAGATCTGCTACACACGGGTGCCCATAAGATCAATAATGCGCTTGGCCAGATCCTTCTCGCAAAACGCTTGGGAAAAAAACGCATCATCGCGGAAACAGGAGCCGGCCAACACGGTGTGGCTACTGCTACCGTCTGTGCTCGTTTCGGCATGGAATGTGTCGTCTACATGGGTTCTGTAGATATGGAGCGTCAGGCGCTCAACGTCGCTCGAATGGAACTCCTCGGAGCAAAAGTCGTGCCCGTTACAGCAGGCCAGGCTACCCTCAAGGAAGCCGTCAACGAAGCCCTGCGCGACTGGGTTTCCTCCGTAGAACATACCCACTACATTCTCGGATCAGCTCTGGGTTCTCACCCTTTCCCGATGATGGTACGTGATTTCCATCGCGTCATTGGTCTCGAAGCCCGTGAGCAAATTCTTGAACAGGAAGGTCGCTTACCTGATCTGCTAGTAGCTTGTGTGGGTGGTGGCTCTAATGCAATCGGCCTTTTCCATCCCTTCCTTGGCGATGAAGATGTTCAGATGATGGGCGTCGAAGCCGGAGGTGAGGGGATCGTTCCCGAACGTCACGCGGCCAGATTCCAAGGCGGGAAACTAGGTGTTCTCCAAGGTTCAAAAACGTGGCTCCTTGCCAACGACGACGGCCAGATCGAACTCACTCACTCGGTAAGTGCGGGGCTCGACTATGCCGCTGTTGGACCTGAACACGCCTACCTCAAGGATATTGGCCGTGTTGAATACACCTACGCTACCGACGACGAAGCGCTTGCCGCTTTCAAGGAGCTTGCCGAAATTGAAGGGATTCTCCCCGCACTTGAGAGCTCTCATGCGATGGCCTACGTTTCCAAAATCGCTCCCACCCTGTCTAAGGATACCGTCATTATCGTCAACCTCTCAGGTCGTGGCGACAAAGACGTCGAACAAGCGGCTAAGTATCTGCTTAATAAATAATCCAACTATGCGCACCATAGGAATCATTTCAGGCTCTGGGATTTATCCTGAGGAGTTTATGGCTGCAGCTCGGGCCAAGGCTCCGGAGGCGCGATTGGTGATGGCTGCTTTTAAAGGGGAGACACGACAAGAACTCGCCGATCAAGCCGACGCCAGCGCATGGTTCCGTGTTGGGCAGCTTGGCAAAATGATTAAGTTTCTTGCTAAAGAGGGATGCGAAGAGGCGGTCATGGTGGGGCAGATTGCACCACGTAATCTTTTCGACCTCCGTCCCGATATTCGTACGGCGATGCTTCTTGCTAGACTGGAGCAAAAAAATGCGGAATCTATTTTCGGAGCCATTGCCGAAGAGTTGGGTAAGGATGGTATCACACTACTTCCCGCCACTACTTTTCTCGAAGACATCATGCCATCAGAAGGTCACGTATGTGGACCTGTTCTGAAGGAGGCCGCTATCGAAGATGCCAAGTATGGTTTTCAAATTGCCAAGGAAACGAGCCGACTCGATATAGGCCAGACAGTGGTGGTCCGAAACGGCACCGTGCTCGCCGTCGAAGCGTTTGAGGGTACCAACGCCTGCATCCGCCGAGGGGGAGAGCTTGGAAAGGGAAAAGACGTCACCCTGGCCAAAGTATCGAAACCTAACCAGGACTTCCGTTTTGATGTTCCTGTCATTGGTCCAGATACGGTTAAAAACTGCGCCAGCTCTGGTATCACGGTCATAGCTATCGAGGCGGGGAAAACACTAATGCTTGGTGGAGATGAAGTGAAATCTATGTGTAATGAACACAAGATTTCGATTTTTTCACTCAGTTGAATGCTGTTTAGCCAACGTAAAATATGACTTCTACAGATTTGAAGGCATGCATTCAAATGGTCATTTGAAAAATGTATTTGAATTATTTGGTAAACCTCGCATGTTCTCCTCTGCATGGCCAGCGAGGTAAAAGACAAACTCATCATCAGCGCGATTTCTGTGTTTGCCGAACATGGCTATCGTCATGGGAAAGTCGCCGATATCGTACAGGGGGCTGATGCAAATATTGCGGCTGTGAACTATCACTTCGGCTCGAAAGATAATCTCTTTGTTCATGCTTTGCGGAAGGCGCATCAAATAGCCAATGCCGCACATCCGACAAAAGGAGTCTTGCCTGAAACCGCTAGTGCTGAGGAGAAAACCCAGACCATCGCGCGTGGGATACTCAGAAGATCCTTCGATCAGGGAGAAGCTGGAGATTTTAACCGAATCATGAGTAAGACAATTCACGTGCCAGGATCACCCATTGAGCTCATTTTAAACGAAGTAAGATCGATGGAGCTCGATTACTTGGAGGGAGTGTTAGCAGAGTTGCTAGATACGGAATCCGCACCAGTGATCCAATTGGCAAAACTTAATTTTTTTGCTTTGGCGACGATAATTTCCAAAAGCCCGACCGGCCTTAAAGGCCTATTCGCCAGCGACCCTACCGCGGAAGCAATCAACGAGTTGATTGAATTGCAGGTGGGTGTAGTTATAACATCCTTAAAATCGATGCCTGAGCATCTCAAACAATAAGCCTTATAAGTTTCCCTCATGAAGATTCGCTTGATTCAATTACTCTCCGTAGGACTTCTTGTGGCTGGCTGCGTGCCAAGTCCTGACTCGTTGTCGAAAAACAGGAACACCAACCTCAGCATTCCGAAGCGTTATGACTCCACTCAGCCACCTGTGCCTGAGGTGAAGTCAGGCTTACTCGCTCTCTTTCCCGATGCCCGCATGCGCTCGTATGTAAATCGAGCCCTCGCTCATAATCCCGACCTGAAAGCCAGTGCTGCCCGACTCGAAGAAGCTGGTTTTAACATCCGCAAGGCCTACGCACCGCTAATTCCAACCCTGAGCGCAGGTGGGGGCGCCAGCAGGGCGCAAAGTTTTGTCGGGACAACCACAACACGGGGTAATCGCTACTCGGCTGCCCTAGATACCCAATGGGAAATCGACGTATGGGGTCGTATCCGTGCCGGCGTTAGCGCCTCAGCGAGTGATCGGAATGCTGCGCGTGCGGACTACGCATCAGCTCGTCAGTCCATCGCGGCTCAGACGATGCAGGCGTATTTTGATCTCGTGGCTGCTGAAAAATTGTTAGGTCTTTCGCAGCGGCGGCTTTCCAGTTTTCAAAAATCCTACAATCTTGTGAATCGTCGGTTTGAAGCAGGCACCGGTAACTTAGGCGACCTCGACCTGGCTCGCACTGATGTTGAAAACACTCGGGCTCAGTTGGCTCAGCGGAAAGATTCCCGGGATCAAGCTGCGCGCAGTCTTGCGGTGCTGACGGGTGCTTATCCTACTACCAAATCCTCTGCCTCCTCATGGCCATCACTCCAGCGAGGAGTTCAAGCAGGAATTCCATCGACCTTGTTAATGAAGCGTCCCGATATCGATGCTGCTTACCAACGTATTCGCGCAGCCGACTCCCGAGTAACCGTGGCGCATCGTGATCTCTATCCTAGGTTTTCGCTCACTGCGAGTGGTGGTAATCAATCATCTACTTTGAAAAATCTGGCTGATGCTAATTTTAATGTTTGGTCGATCGCTGGTAACCTCACAGCTCCGCTTATCGATGGCGGAAGTCGTCGTGCCGAACTAGGTTCTGCCAATGCGCGAGCAAAACAAGCTCTGGCAAACTATCAATCAACCGTACTTAACGCTTTTCGCGAAGTCGAGAATGCCCTTGGCTCAGAGCGCTATCTTCTCAGCCAAGAACAATCCACCCGCAAGGCTCTTAGCGCTGCTCGTAGTGCTGAAGCACGTATTCAACGAAATTACGAAACTGGCCTCGTGGAAATTCTCACACTGCTTGATACCCAGCGCCGTTCATTCAGCACTGAGGAATCGCTCATCAATACTAAAGCGCTTCGTTATAGGAATCGCGTCACTCTCGCATTAGCTCTTGGTAAGGGGTTGTAAAAGTCTCTAACAAATATATTTCATGAAACTTGTTCTCAAAATAATCATCCCGTTTCTATGTATCGGCATTGCTTTTAGTCTGGTGAAGGTCCTCATTAAGTTTAAAAAATCAAAGCCAAACAAACCTGTTATCGTTGCTATTCCAGATGCTAATATTATCAGCGTTGATAAGCTGGATCATCAGCCACCTGTCATTAGCTATGGCACCGTGCAGAGCTATTTTGAAACCACACTGACACCTCAGGTGAGTGGGCAGATAGTGGAGGTGGCTAAAGGATTTCGTGTAGGTAACCTTGTTAAAAAAGACGCCGTGTTGGCGCGTATCGACGATGCTGACTACGTGGCCGCTCTTGCGCGTGAAACCTCTAACCTGTCCACCTCTAAACGCATGCTGGCGGAGGAAGAAATCAGAGCGAAACAGGCTGCAGAAGATTGGGTTGCATCTGGTCGTGTGCTGACAACGGCATCCGATTTTGTATTACGCAAGCCCCAGCTCGAAGCCGCTCAGGCGAGTATTAAATCGACGGAAGCAGCGGTCAAAAAAGCTGAGGTTGATATTCGGCGCACCGTCATTCGCGCACCCTATGATGCAGTGATTCTATCCCGCACGGCGTCACGTGGAAACTATGCCAGTCAGCAGCAATCGCTTGGCAATCTTGTAGCAACCGAGCGTGTGGAAATCAGATTACCACTTACAGCCGATCAATCGGCAAGGGTGAACTTACCTAGATTAAACGGAAAGACTGCAAGTAAAACTATTCAAGTGACTTTAACCAGTGCTACCAAAACAGGTATTCAGTGGCAGGGGACTCTTACTCGGACCGAACCCTCGGTCGATGCCCGGAATCAAGTCACCTACGTAATTGCTGAGGTTGAAGCCCCCTACGCTGCCGATCCCGAACCACTTGTAATCGGCACTTTTGTCAATGTCACCATTCCCGCCAAAACCATTCATAGTGCGTTTATGGTTCCTGAATCAGCGTTGATTAACGACAGCTATGTTTGGGTGCTTAATGCCACCGATAAACTTTGTCGCATATCCGCTGAACGAATGCATAGCCATGAAGGGCAGGTTTACCTGCAGCTCTCATTGAATGATTTGATGGTATGCGAAACCAAACCACCACTACGTATCGTTACCCGACCCCTTACTAATTTCAAAGAAGGAGGAGCCGTAATACCCGTTTCCGCCGAGCTAGAGAGCCCCAACTAGGTCTTGATTACTTTCCATTGGCAATGAATCCGCTCAAAAAACATCCATTCATCACCTGGTTTGCTACCAACCCTGTGGTAGCGAATATCGTGATGCTCAGCATTTTGGCGGCAGGCGTCTTTACGGCATTTCACATCCGTAAGGAGGGCTTTCCTGCGTTTGCCGCTGAGTCCGTTACTGTTCGTGTGCCTATCCGTGGTGGCACACCAGAGGACGTCGAACGTGGTGTTGCGATCAAGATTGAGGAAGCGATCGAGGCCGTCGATGGTATCGATCATGTGCGATCGGTGAGTACGGACAACATTGCAACCGTCACCATCGATGCGAAGGAAGGATATCCTATCGGTAAACTACTTGATGACGTGAAGATTCGGGTGGACGCCATTCCATCATTCCCAGAGCAGGCCGAGAAACCCATAGTTACGGAGAGCAAGCGCAGTGGTAACGTGCTTTGGGTGGAAATCTACGGTAATGTTCCCGAAGCCGTTCGCAAGGAGGCAGCGCGTAAATTCCGTGATGCACTGTTGCGTGAGAAATCAATTTCAAAAGTGGAAACCTTTGGTAGTCGGGATTACGAGATATCGATTGAACCGTCGGAAGAAAAATTGCGTTTATACCAGATGACCTTCGATGAACTCGCCACTGCGGTGAGTAATAACTCGTTCGATCTCGGTGGTGGAGTGATACGGTCAAAGCGTGGCGATATTTCCCTGCGCTCGCGTGATCAGGCATATCGTAAATCGGACTTTGAAAGTATCCCCGTTCGCACAAATGCAGATGGAACCCGAATCTTTGTGAAGGATGTGGCCGAGGTTCGCGATGACTTTGTGGATCAATCCTTCCTCAATCGTTTTCGTGGGCTGCCTACGACGAGTTTGAAAATCACGACAGAAGGAAATGACGATATTATCAATGCCGTTTCTGAAGCTCGAAAAGTGGTTGAGAATTACAGCGGTCTTCCCGATGGTGTCCAGCTTGCGAGTTGGCTTGATGGCTCGACAAACATTCGTGATCGATTGGCTTTGTTAGGTCGTAATGGAGCGATTGGTGTGTTGCTTGTTCTTGTCGCACTCATGATCTTCCTTAATCTGCGCCTTGCATTCTGGGTGGCTATTGGGATTCCCATTTCACTGGCTGGAGCGCTATCGCTTTTCCCATTCCCTGGACTAGATCTTTCCGTGAATGTTATCTCAGCCTTCGGTTTCCTGATCGTATTAGGTGTGGTGGTGGATGACGCCATCGTCATCGGTGAGTCGATTTATTCCGAAAAAGAAAAAGACGATCACGCCGAAGAGGGGGATGGCCCTATCCGAACTACCGTGCGTGGTGTGAGTAAGGTAGTGACACCCGCGACCTTTGGAGTGATTACCACCATCGCGGCCTTTCTTCCGCTCACCCAGGTGAGTGGTCGAATGGGTAACGTCTTTGGACAAATTGCGACGGCAGTTATTCTGTGTCTGATCTTTTCCCTCATTGAGTCGAAGCTGATTCTTCCGTCGCACCTCGCGCATCTGAATGTTCACAAGAAGCCCCGTAACCCAATTACCAAGGCTTGGGCTCGTTTTCAGAAACGAGTGGCAAATGGTTTGAAATGGTTGATCGATAAAGCCTACCGCCCTACGATCAGCTTTGTCATTGAGTGGCGATACGCTACTGTGGGTGTGTTTGTAGCCATACTCATCGTGGTTGTTGGTCTGTTTCCTGCCGAGAAGCTTCGCTTTGTATTTTTTCCTAACATCTATCGTGATAATGCTGCAGTGACGCTTGAACTGGAGCAGGGCCAATCCGTGGAATACCTTCATGCTAACGCTGAGCGGATTGCCGCAGCCGCACGCTCACTTGGTGAAAAGTATGAGGAGGAATATGGGCAGAATCCGTTTGTTGAAATTCAGATTTCTTGCAGCACCAATAACAAGGCTGCCATTGCGGCGGAGTTGACTCGCTCGACTACACGTGAATTTCTCTCGACCGATCGGATCATCAAGGACTGGCGAAAAGCGATTGGTCCTATTGCCGGAGCGCGGTCACTTTCCGTGGCGGCCCGGGCAGGTCCTCCTGGTGGCGACCTGAAAGTTAATCTCGAGAGCGATAATCTCGAGGAACTCAAGGCGGCTGCCGATGAGATGAAGCTGGTGCTCGCCACCTACAATGGAGTTTATGATGTCCTCGATACTTTCGATTCTGGTAAACCAGAAATTCTCTATTCCATTACCCCTGAAGCGCAGGCTGCAGGGCTTACCAAGCGTGACTTGGCGCGTAACGTGCGTGACGCCTTCTACGGTCGTGAAGCCCAGCGTGTGCAACGTGGACGTGATGAAGTCCGTGTGATGGTTCGCTATCCTATCGAACAGCGTGAATCACTGGATACGTTGCGCAATATGCGTGTGCGGAAGCAAGACGGCACGATCATTCCCTTTAGCGTAGTTGCAGACACCCGATATTCCGAATCGTTGGCATCCATTGAGCGCTACGATAGCAAGCGAGTTGTTGGGGTGGAGGCTTCTATGGATAAAAGAATCACCACAACTGATGAGGTGACAGCTCGACTAGAAGAGGAGTTCTTCCCCAGCATGTTGGCCAAGTATCCTGGTATATCAATCAGTCAGAGTGGTGAAATAGAACAGCGTAAGAAATCGATGGGGTCACTACTGAAGGGCTTCGCTTTTTCGATCATCTTTATCTACATTCTGATCGCAATTCCTCTCAAGAGTTACGCTAAACCCCTGATCATTATGTCGGTCATTCCATTTGGTATTATCGGAGCGTTGTTAGGTCACTATCTGATGAATATTCCAGTATCGATACTCTCCATTTTTGGTATTCTGGCTCTCTCCGGGGTGGTGGTGAACGACTCGCTGGTTCTCGTATGCAGGGTGGGTGATTTGCGTGAGGAAGGTGAAACCTTACTTGATGCTTGCCGGAAAGCTGGTGCTGATCGTTTTCGAGCAATATTGCTGACATCACTGACCACATTCCTTGGTCTTGCTCCACTGTTATTAGAGACGGAAGTCCAGGCCCAATTCCTCAAACCGATGGCCACCTCGTTAGCCTTCGGTATCCTATTTGCTACTCTGATAACCCTCGTGCTTCTGCCAGCACTCATGGCTATCGGTAAGGAGATCAAAGACAAGCTAAGAGATTTCTACGATATACCCTATAGGGATTAGCCTAACGACGATATCTGTGAATACAGAAGATGGTGATTTTGACTGCGACAGAGCCAGCTAATCTGCTCACAATTTTATAAGTTCGTTTGAGGTATAACCAATTCCACATGCTCATAACGTCGATATCCACTGGGCGCGCCCGCATTGGTAAATGTGATACCCGCGTAGCGATGTTGATGGATCTTCCGATGCGTATGGCCGTAAACAATGTGCTCGATATCTTCAATGCCTTCACGCTCAGTAAAACCGATTAACCGTCGATGGATGAAGTTTGCGAAAAAAGGTGGGGCGGTAACGGCTTCATCGATTCTCATTCGCACGGCTATGCCGTAAAGGAATTCATGAAGCCCTCCATGGAGCTTGCTTTCTGTGCGTTCTCGCCTTCGGCGCACCAATGTCTCGGTATTCATTTCCCGATGGTCCGCAGCATCCCCGTGCATAAAGACGGTATTGCCAATACGGAGATTGACCGAGTGGCAAGTCAGGTTTCCAAGCTCTTCGCCATGCTTTTCTAACTTGTCTTCGAATACAGGATGCTGATCGTGATTGCCATAAAGGTAATGAAACCGTGTTTGTGGAAACTCCGTGATGAGTAGCTTTACCATTGAGGCAGCCTTCTCAATTGCCAGATCCTTGCCTAACTTACGAGCCCAGGGAAAATCAAAAATATCCCCCATAAAAACACAGCGATCTGGTTTACGCTGGGTGATCTGGGTTGGCAGTTGATGCCAATGCTCCATGCCGCGTGAACGTGATGCAAACAGATGAAGGTCTCCTACAACAAGGAGCTTTTGCTGTGCCTTTTTCTCTGATAGTGACGGCTGGCTTTGTTCAAGCATTGGAGCAAGGTAATGCCCAATGGGGGAGGCGCAAGGAGACTTTTAGTTACCAAGTCTGCGCTACCAGGTCTTACCCGCCATGTATTTCCAAGATCCCTTGTATCGTTTGAAGCGTGATCTCTCTTGTAGCTCTTTTGCTTCGCCATCGACATAACACCGGGCCGTAAACTCAATCTTACCAACCTTATCTTCTTTTCCACCTTTAGAGGTGTTGAGAATCGTCAGGAAATACCAATTGGTGTCATGGATCGTTGCATCCAATTCAGCCTTGAGGTTAGGCTCCCGGGTATCGGGATGGGTCGTTTCAACAAGGTATTCGACAAGTCTGAAAAAGTAAGCGCTGTAGCGTGATCGCATCAACTCCTCGGCAGTTTCGGCCTTGGCTTTATGATAATGCAAAGGCATGCAGCAGGTGTAGTAGCTGTTACCACTTTTACACGGGCACAAGGACTCGGCTCTGGTTCTCTTGGGGCTGTCTAATTCGTCGTTCACTGGGTGTTAGCTTACGTGGTGATCATGTGTTTTCCAATGAAATTATATTTACCATTACACCAGCTGATGTTTGATTTGTTCGACCCTCAGTTTGGCGAAAAATATTGACGATTGTTCGTAGTTAATCATAATTTTTGAATGATGCTCAAACGATATACAAAAACGCTCTTATTCTGCTGGATGGTCACTGTGCTTTCTGTTGTCGTGGTCTAGGCTAACTAAGGATTTAACTATCCTGCTGATAAACCGATTTTTTCAATCTCGTTTCCCGATGCGTGGATTGTTGATGGGGGCGATGAAGATGATGAAGATGAAGATGCTGGTCAGTCGCTATCGGCTGGACCGAAGGATGAAACGGTTCTTGCCGAGTTGATCGCTCTGGATGCAAAGGATGCAGTTGAGGCGATCAAAGAAGCCCATGCAGCTTTTAAAGAAGAGTTCGAAGGTATCAAGATTGATAAAACCCAGAAGGGTGAAATCAACGGATTGAAGGTATCACTTTTTAACGCAACAAGTGTCGACGAAGATGGCGAAAAAGTGATCATCAATGTTGCACTGTACGTGCCGCCCAAAGGAGAGACCTACTTCATGTTGTTCTTTGTCTCCACAGCGTAATCTATCAAGGAACACGGCAAGGACGTGAACAAGGTGCTTCAGTCAATCAAAGCAAAGTAAGATCTGCCAAGTTTTACTTATCCACAACCTGGTAGATGCTACCAGAGAGGGAAATAATGAGAAGGTTACCATCGCTGTCTTCACCGAAGGAGGCGATGGTCTTGATTTTTCCGTTTTCGGGTTTGAACCGGTCTGTCCAATCTTCAAACTTAGTCATTTTTCCATGGCTCACTTCGAACGACCAGATGCGTGGGTTGGCGAAGTCGGCGAAGAAGTATTTTCCTTGTAGACTCTTGATTGGTCCACGGTAGACATAGCCACCCGTGACGGAAACTCCCTGAGTTTTTCCGCCGCCTCGCTTATAGGTGTAGATGGGGTCGATCACGCCTTTCGGTTTAGGCCCTCCAACACCTTTTTTGGGTGTGGCTACATTGCCTTCTCGCAGGCGCCAGCCGTAGTTTGCGCCATTGCCCTTTCCAGCAGGCATGTAGTTAATCTCTTCCATCAGGTTTTGACCAACATCGCCGATGAAGAAGTCCTTTGTCTTTCTGTCCCATGAGCATCGCCATGGATTACGCAGTCCGTATGCGTAGATTTCAGGTTTGGCTTTGGATTGATTTTTAAACGGGTTGTCGGCCGGAATACGGTAGCCTTTTTTTGGTGAGACATCGATACGCAGCAACTTTCCGAGATGGGTGGAGAGGTCTTGACCGTGGGCCTTTGGATCGTTACCTGAACCTCCATCGCCTGCAGCAATGTAGAGATATCCGTCAGGGCCAATTCCAATCCAGCCTCCGTTGTGGTTGCGGGCATTCTGGTTGAAAGTAAGAAGGAGCTCGCGTGTGGATGCGTTGCACTTGCGCATGCCAGCACCATGGGCAATAAACCGACAAATCTCAGTATTTCCCTCGGTGTTGGTGTAGTAAACGTAAAAGCGTCCTGATTGCAGATAATCCTTACTGAATGCAAATCCTAACAGTCCTTGCTCATTCATCTTGATCTTGATGAGGTCTTTGATGTCGAGGAAGTCGCTCTTTTTACCGTTCTTCCTATTGAGGATACGAATGGTGCCTTCTTTTTCAACGACCCAGAGGTAATCTTTAACTCCGATGGGAGATTCCGCCCAAACGGCTTTTTTGAAACCTGTAGCTAACTCGGTGGTGCCAACTTTGGCACTAAGGTTTAAAGGCAGAACTGCGAGGATAAATAGGCTGATAAATCGAAACATAGTTCAATACTAAGTGCTGAAGAATTAACTGCAAAGTCGAAAAATGTCTTATGACGCTATCAAGCATCTAGATATTGCTGCAAGGAATCGCGTAGCGTGTTCCTTGCGCGGAAAAGTTGGCTCTTCACAGCGGGGATAGAGAGTTCGAGCACGCGGCCTATTTCATCGTAAGGCATTCCCTCGTATCGGCGGAGAATGACGGCGAGGCGTTGTTTCTCGGGAAGATTGGCTATGGCTTTGTCGACGGCCGACTGGAGTTCGTTTTGCAGCATCTCATCGTCTGGTGAGGCAATTTGGTCGTCCGGTGTCTGCAAGTGAAAATCATCCTGACGCTCATCCATGGAATATTCCTTTTTCCTGCTGCGGCGTCGGCTTTCGTTGAAGACGAGGTTTCTTGCGATGGTAAATAGAAAGGTCGTGAATTTAGCCGTAGGTTGGTAGCGAGGGGCGCTTTTCCAAAGTCTGATGAACACCTGTTGAGCAATGTCCTCAGCGTCGGAGGCATTTCCCAGCATTTTGGCTACAGTGCCAATGACCGCTCCTTGGTGTCGCTCGATCAGTTCTTCAAAGGCCTGTTCGTCCCCATCTCCGACACGTAGCATAAGCGTCACATCGATTTCGTTTCCTGATATCTCAGGAACGGATGTCTTTGCGGACGTGTCCACGGTGTCTTCAGGCTGTTTGGGCATGTGTCTTTCGTTAGCTGGCTGGGCGTCGGAAGTATGTCTGAAGCGGGACTGTTGTAGAGCGGCACTTATCATGGATCATGGGTAGTAATCCATTAAACAGCCTCCGAAGCCAGTAGTTGCAATGATTTTCACCTTCATTGACCGAGCTTGCAAGGGGATTATGTAGATCTGTGTCTCTGGGCTGAATCGGTGCTTTCCATGCCATCGAGGATTTGCTAACTCTGGCGAAGACATGGGCAAAAAGAAAGAAGATAAAGAAGACAAAAAATCGAAACCACCAAAACCAAAAGGCGGATGTATCAAGAAGCTGGCTTTGCTGCTCCTGCTTGGCGTATTGGCTTATTTTGGCGTGCATGTCTATTTTCTATGGCAACCTGCGGGGAAACCTGATGCCATTAGCCTGACTGTGATCGATGCCAATGTAGCTGGCGTCAAAGTTTTTCCAGCCATTCAAGCCTATCCTATGGAGCACGTGGCGGGTCGACCTGAAATTCTTAATGGGAGATCGATTCCAGCTCCACTACTTAAGGCGCGCCTTAACTTGGCTATCGAGCGGAATTATCCACTGACATTCCGTGAGGAGGAAATCAATGTATGGCTCAGCAAACGCCTCGCGGTCAAGCAGTGTGGGGCGCTCGCTCCCTTTGCCAAAGTACGTGGCGTATGGGTCGATTTTAAACAGGACGAAATTGAGATCATTATTGAACGTGAGATTCAGGGGCAAGTTCATGCGGCTTCCCTGTTCATGAAATTTAATCGGAGCAAACAAGGCTTCAGTATTTCGCGTCATTCATCCCACATCGGTCAGGTCAGGGTGCCGGGTGGTTTTGCCCGACTCATCATGCCCGCATTCAGTAATCTTGCCACCGAGCTAGCAGACGAACTTCAGCCATACTACGATAAGAAAATACGTGATGTGCGTGTTGAGGATGGGAAAATAACCCTAGATCCTCGTAAGCCGGAAGAGAGGTTATGATAGGGGATGGCATCATGACTGTGCTCGGACTTCAAACAAAGTCCATACAGCTCTATGCATATGGGGTCATATTATTATCTATATCAGTATCTCATCTGATTGCTCAGGACGGTGTTCCACCTGCTGTAGCTGAAACTCCAGGTCCTGAAACGAGAGTTGAAAAACCTGGTGTCACTAGCTTTGGGGGAATTTCTGTAGTCGGCAGCCGACAGGTTATCCGTGGAAGTATTGCCTCCATCGCGGACGAGATGAGAGTTGAGTTGGGTAAAATTTGTGGTGACCCAAAGAGAAAAATGAAGCTACCCCTCATCATTCAGCTTCATGGTGCCCGAGGTGATGAGGAACTACCACGTAGTGTCGGTAGTAAAATAGACCAATTCCAGGGGCAATACCAATTCAAGTTACATCTTCACCTCGCAAAGGGAGTGGATCATGCGCTGCTGAGATACCATTTGATGGAACTGTTTCTCTACGAACGAGGTCTGGGCGAGGGGCAGGTTGTAGAAAAGGGCGATAGGGTGTTAGTTAAACCTTGGATGATTGTAGGGATGTTGGAGGCCTTAGCTATTAAGGCTGGGAAATTTGACAAGCGTATCTACCAGGCGGATATTCCCTACTTGGAAATTTCACCCCTTCAGAAAGTGTTTGATGCCAATGAAAAACAATGGAGGGCCATGATTGGGCGCGAGCCCATTGCGTTCCGTGCGATCTCGGGTGCCATGGTGAACTCACTTTTACGTCAGCCGGATGGCCGCCCTGCGATGGCTGCCTACATTGCTGAAATGGCTACTTTCAAAGGGGAAACTGAGAACCTCATGCGGAAGCATTTCCCAGGAATGAATAAATCTCGAAACAGTTTACAAAAGTGGGTGAATCTCGAGCTGCTTGAACTCGGCACGGCAAGGCTGACGCAGGTGCATTCGATTCAGGAAACGGATAAACGACTGGATGCCATTCTTAAACTTCGTTATCGCGATGAAGAAGGGGCTGCTGTGAGCGTAGAGATTGATGGCTATGCCCAGGTCATGAAGCTCAAACCAACGGAACGATTCGAAGCCGTGGCTGGAGCCAGAGCAGAGCTTGAACGCTTGAGTTACCGGTGTTTCCCTACATATAGGCCTCTTTTGGGAGAATATGAGATGATCTTACGTGATGTTATCGCAGGTCAGGAAGCCGATATCAAAAATCGGCTAACCAAACTCATGGATATACGGTTGAAAATGAAGGGGTCAGCTAAACGTGTTAGGGATTACCTTGATTGGTATTACATCACCCAGGCGAATGAATTAAGCGGAGATTTTGAGAAATACCGAGCCTTGATTGATGCTCTTGAAAAGGAAAAATTGCGCCCGCCTGCAGACGATTCAACGCAACTGTATCTGGATGCGATCCAGCGGTTTTATGGTGGGGGATCTCCGAAGCGTGGGAAGAGGTAAGTGAATGTTATTCGCTCTCGGGCTGATAGATGATGCGATGGTCAAGGTAGTATTCCTTGAGAGCTAACACCACGGCATCAGCATACTCACGGTAGAGTGATTTTTTTTTCACACCATTAACGAGTTTAGTGCCCTCGTAATCACCTAACTGGACCCGATCGTGAACCTCTTGATTATTCATCACGTAAGGTTCGAGAAATACGACAGGACATTGATAAATTCTGTTGGCGAGTAGATTGCGTGCCCAGAGGCCGGGGACTTCTTTTATCCGCTTGGCCCTAGATGTGAGAGGTTTGTAATTATAGGCAGGCAATTTTGTGGCTAGACCCAGAGAGTGCGCGACATACATACCAATTGGCTTTTCCTCATCATGGGTACGCTGGAGGATTTTGACCAACATCTCGTATCGTTCGTCATCGTGGGCAACTTCACCGCTGGTCAAGGCACCATGAAGGAGCACGTGGTAGTGATTGTTGGTTGTTAGGGAAGGGTTTTCGGGATCGGCCCATCCTTCAGCATTGTAGTGGAGGCAGAGCACAAGATCCGGGTTGAATGCGAGATTGACCCTACGCGCTCTCTCCCGAATCTCACCAGTGCGGTAAAAGAACTTATTTTGATAGCTCTTAATACTGGCCTCATCAAGTTTCCCTAGTGATCTGGCTTTTGCCACGGCGGCCTCGCGGTAAAATTTAGGTCGGCGTGGGTTGACCGGTTTATTGGAGCCCCTTACCAGATAGACTTTAGCGCCCAGTGCGATGAGTTGTTTTTTGATGATTTTACCCGTGATTAAAGTCATCTCACCCTCCTTCACAGGTTGATTGTTACCTATCTGAAACCAGCGTTCTTCAATCTTTGCAAAGTCACCACCAATATGTCCGGGGTCGATGGCGATGTGCACGCCTGCCAGCGGTTTTTCTTTGGTCCCTGGTGCTAGTTCACCAGCGCTGTTCCAATTCCTGTTGGGTGAAGCTTCGCTGAGTATATGGGAAAAGTTCAAGCGATAGGTTGCGCCGGGCTTACGGGTATTGGTGCGGATGATGGCGTGATCCGAATTGACAGTGATGTAGCGTTTCCACGTATCGTCCACAGTGTAGACATTGGTGAGTAGATTAAGGAAATCATCACGGGTGATTGTTTCCTGCCAGAGATCGAGCGTGCTCCAGTCGGGTCTGGTGCCCAGATCTGCCAATGTGGTGTCGTGGCCGTTGGGAACGGGCGTTACGACATCCTCATGTTTATCGCCAGAAGGGCCAGAAGGTAGAGCAACTGTGGGTTCATAGGGCGGTGGTGGCTCATTATGCACCTGATTAGTAACAATGTAGATACCCGCCGCAATGAGAAGTAGCAGCAAAAGGACAATGATGGGGTAGAGTTTACGACTGTGTGAGGAATCAGGCATAGGTCAGAGCTAGATAATAGGAAGGTGGATAATGGTGGGATAAAGATTGGTTGTTACCAAGGGCTGTGATTCACTTCAGGCGTGATTCGTATATTATTTTTAGGAGATATTGTTGGTGAGCCAGGACGTAAGGCTGTTATTAGTCGTGTACCTACATTAAAACGTGAGAAGGAGATTGATTTTATCATCGCAAATGGTGAAAACTCGGCGGCGGGTAGGGGGATCACGCCAAAAATTTCCATCAACTTGCTACGCTGCGGCATCGCCGTGCTCACGTCTGGAGACCATATATGGGATCAGAAGGAAATAGTCGATTACCTTCCTACGGAACCTCGACTTTTACGCCCCATTAACTACCCCGAGGGCACTCCAGGTAACGGCAGCGTGGTTCTCGAGACAGCTAAGGGCAAGGTTGCCGTGATCAATGGCCAAGGTAGAACATTTATGAATCCGCCGTTGGAAAACCCATTTACCCGTATCGAGGACGAGGCTAATCGTCTTCGTGAGGAGGAGGGGGTGAAGGTCATCTTTGTTGATTTTCATGCGGAAACTACCAGCGAATCGATCGCTATGGGTTATCATCTCGATGGTAAGGTGTCCGCTGTGGCTGGGACACATACTCACGTGCAGACTGCGGATGAGAAAATTCTCGCGAATGGCACAGCACACCTGACCGATGCCGGAATGTGTGGACCTGATGTTTCCGTGTTAGGACGTAGTGTTGAATCCGTCGTATGGCGCTTTAAAACAGGGATGCCGACACGTTTTCCCGTCGCTAAGGGCCAGGTTAGGCTTTGTGGGGTCATTGTGGATATTGACGAGGACACTGGTAAGGCTCTGGCTATAGAACGCTACAACGAGCTGCTCGACCTAGGAATATAGATTTTGCCCTCTTTGTCGTTGATTTTACTCAGCGTGTATTTTTTCTGGCCTATCCATATTGCCTCGCTAGTTTGCCCTCATGGCTATCGACGTCCCACTACTTGCCCGTATATGTGAAGCTCCCGGAGCACCGGGTTTTGAAATCAAAATCCGTGAATTGGTTCTCAAGGAACTTAAAGGCCTCGCCGATAAGGTGAGGGTCGATAACATGGGTAATGT
>TARA_B110000908_G_scaffold20909_1_pt1 | contig 27785 bp, 29 predicted proteins | sample TARA_B110000908 | Tara Oceans TARA_B110000908 (sample SAMEA4398067) | marine metagenome | biome: Polar Biome; feature: [DCM] deep chlorophyll maximum layer (ENVO:01000326); material: water (ENVO:00002006), including particulate matter (ENVO:01000060) such as... | depth 36 m
GGGTTTGTCGCAGCCTGTCATCTTGCACGACTTTTAGTATTGTCAGCATTGGTTCCACTTTTATTCGCGCGCACTAAACCTTAGGTTTCAGTTTGTTTTGGTAAAGTATGTCGAACAAAGAAGGCCCGGCGTTTCCGCCGAACCTTCCTATATCATTAGTTAACAGTTTTGGCGTCAACAACATCAGTTTCAATCGCCTGTTGCCCAGCAATCAGGATGCGCCGTGGCTTGAGGGCTTCGGGAACTTCCCGCGCCAGATTGATGTGCAACATACCATCAGCATGATTGGCACCGGTCACACGAACGTGGTCTGCCAGATGGAACCGGCGTTCAAACGCACGTGTTGCAATGCCACGATGAAGGAACTTTTTGTCGGTCGTTTCTTCGGCCTTCTTGGCCGACACGATCAATGCATTTTCCCGCACTTCGACGTTCAGATCATCATCTGAAAACCCGGCAACTGCGATAGAAATGCGATATGCATCATCATCGGTCTTTTCGATATTGTAAGGGGGATAGGTGTTTTGAGACCCATCTTTAGTTGCCACACGATCCATTAGATCGGCGATTTGGTCAAAGCCAACAGTGACACGGTAAAGTGGTGCAAAATCAAGAGTACGCATAGGTATAATATCCTCAAAAACGAGCGATTTCAGGTCAGGCCCTCCTGTTTCAGACGGGCCCAGATTATGTATCGAAACCCAATGTTAGGCGTTTTGATGATATCAATGTGGGGAGGATTTTTCGGGGTTAAAGACCCACCAAGTTTAATGAATTTCGCACCAGTATTGCTGCGCGGTGCGCCAACACCCAATCGCCGCACCTTTGGCGCGGGCGCAATCGAAGACGTGAACGCTGTCGAACGCAATTTGGCTTTAAGCTGTGCAATCAATGGCGGTAAATACATGCCTAACGCGACTTTTTCCCACGAATTTGCGCCATCCCAGAGATGACTGAAATCACACAACCACGTCCGTTCAGATGCGAAAACACGGGTGCACCCGACGATCCAAAAGTAACTTCACAATCAAAAACCAAAACGTCACTTTGACGATCTGTCATCTGACATTCACGCTGGCGCGATTGCGCATCTGCACAACCCCGACCATAGGACACCACGCTTACTAGTCCGTTCTTAACCACATCAGTGTGCAACGCAAACGGGTCCATTTCGGAAAACGGTATGGGACGACTTAACCGCAAAAGCGCAACATCATGGCTGACGTTTTTTGCTGAGAGGAGTTCGGTGGGTTGGTAACCTTCGTGTGCCGCAACAGCTACGATCTGCCGCGACTTTCCCATCTCGCAAACCCGCTTTGAAAACGAAATCTTTGGCCTGATACGCGGCACCTGTTGATTTGTCATAGACGCAGTGCGCCGCTGTCAAAACCAAATCTGGGGCAATTAAAGTTCCAGAACAAAAGCCACGGTTGGCAATGTCGAGCCGTCCAACAGCTTGCCAGCCCCGCGCCTCGTTTTGGGTTCCAAGACGTTTGAGCGATGTACTTTGCGCTTAGGCAAAACCTGCGCACAGGCACAAAAAGCATGTGATGGCCCAGTGTTTCATGGCTTGATAAACTTGGCGCCGGTGTCGTTGCGTACCCCATCAACCAGAATACGGTTTGACCCTTTATCGGCAACCATTTCAGCGCGCAAACGCGCCAAAGGGGCCCCAAGAGCAGTCCCAAACGAGACCTTTTCGCCCTCTACTTCAGCCTTTGCAGAAACCACCGATACGATATGCGGTTCACCATCTTTGAAGGTGAAGATCGGCGCACCAGATGATCCAAAATCAACGGAACACGTGGTCACCAACACCCCTTCTTGGCGCGCAATGACGGTACAAACCTCTTGCAAAGACGGTGCATCTGAGCAGTTTTTGGCGTAGCTGACCACCCCGACCTGATCGCCTTTACGTGGACGCGCTGCCGTTCCAAACGGTGTGACTGTTGTGTTACGAATTGGGCGGTCCAACTCAAGCAAGGCAAGATCATTGCGGACCCGTTCGGACGAAACGCTGCCGTCAAACAAATAGTCGGGATGCACAATTGCGCAGCTCACATTGCGATATGCAGATGCACGGCCATTGCGCCATCCTGCTAAAAATTCGATTGATGTGTGGTCGATCTTTTCGCGGGTTTCTTTGTCAAAAAGACAGTGGGCTGCGGTCAGAACAAGGTTTGGCGCGATCAAAGCACCAGCGCAAAACCCCGAGCCACCAATGTCCAAACGCCCGACAGCTTGCCATGCGCGCCCGCCATCGCCGGTGTCCAATCGCTTCAACCGTGCATCCTGCGCAAACGCAGCAGAGGTCACGACCAAAGCCATAACTGAAAGAGCCATCCAACGGCGCACTAAAAAAGACCCCTAATTACTACCAGATCCGAATATTCCCAACATAAGGCCAAAATAGGGCAAGTTGTGTAAATTTAGCGCAAAATTGGAACCTGTGGAACTGAAGAGTCACCACGATCCAACGCAGGTGGGCGCGGCCCACCCGTTGCCCAATCCAGCAGCTCGACCGTATGCACGATCGGTATCCCGCTGGCTGACCCAATTTGCATCATACAACCGATATTGCCCGCCGCGATAATATCAGGGTTCTTGGCCTCTAACGTTTGAACTTTGCGGTCCCGCAGCTGTTGGGAAATCTCGGGCTGCATCAAGTTGTAAGTCCCTGCTGATCCACAACAAAGATGCGAGTCTTTGGGTTCTACAACTTTGAAACCAGCCTTTTTCAACAAGTCCTTGGGAAAGGTCTTGATCTGCTGGCCATGCTGCAATGAACACGCAGCGTGATAGGCAATTGTCAGGTCTTGGTCCGCACCTGCAGGCAAGTCCAAATCCATCAAAACTTCGCTCACATCTTTCGCAATACCTGCAATTCGCGCTGCATCAGCAGCCAAAGGATCATTACGGAACATGTGCCCATAATCCTTCACCGTGGTGCCACAGCCCGAGGTGTTGATGACAATTGCATCCAGCCCGTCGCCGTCCATTTCAGACGCCCATGCACGGATATTTTTAGCTGCCGTGCTGTGGCTTTCAGCCGTCTTGCCCATGTGATGGGTCAATGCACCGCAACAACCAGCACCTTTTGCGACGACAACTTCACAGCCCAACCGCGTCAAAAGACGAATGGTTGCATCGTTGATATCCGTGTTCAGCGCTTTTTGCGCACAACCTGTCATCAAAGCCACGCGTTTTTTGCGCGGCACTTCGGGTGCAAAGGTTTGAGGATCGTCGTTACGGCTGACCGGCGGGATCACCTTGGGTGCCATTTCCAACATCGCACGCAGGCGGGCATCTGGCATAAACCTAGCTAAGGGGCGGCCAATTTTGGCACCCAACAACGCCGCACGAAACCGCATTGGATAGGGCAGAATGCGCGCCAAAACCCAGCGCAACATACGGTCCGTCAAAGGGCGTTTGTATTTCTGTTCGATGTAGTCACGGGCATGGTCAACCAAGTGCATGTAGTGAACGCCTGACGGGCAGGTCGACATACAGGCCAAACAGCTAAGGCAGCGGTCAATGTGTTTGACGGTCTTTTCATCCGGCACACGATCATTTTCCAGCATGTCCTTAATCAGATAAATGCGACCACGTGGGCTGTCCAATTCATTGCCCAAAATCTGATAGGTCGGACACGTCGCCGTACAAAACCCACAATGCACACAATTGCGCAGGATCTGGTTTGACCGTTCTATCGCTGGGTCTTTCAGCTGCTCTGGTGAAAACATTGTTTGCATGTCGGGTGTTCCTTAAAAAGTCATCATTCGGGCTGAAGCCAGCCCAAACCAAGGTATCGTTGTTGCCAACGCACCGATTACAGTCGTCCAACACCGGATCGCAGGGCGCGGATATTGTTGTCGAACAGATTGGGCAACAAAGACAAGAATTGCGATCCACGCGGTCCAGATAAGGGCGATCCCTGCAAAGGTCACCAATATGCCTTGGCCCCAGTCATCTGAAAAATATCGCAGCACAGAACTCATCGCTGTGGTGCCAGCAACGATGCACCCAAGGCCCACAAACTGTTTTCTTGAGGGGCGTGGACGCAGTAGCAAAACGTAGGCCAATGGGCCCACGACAAAAACCAAAGCGAATATGATTACGAAGATAGGCACTAGGCAGACATCAGACCTGCGTTCAAAACACCCTTTGGGTCAAACCGTTGGCGCAATCCAGCGCTTAGGGCTGCTACCCCATTCGTTTCAGGTTGGAACCGTTGCGTACCAGTGCCGCGCACCAAAGTCGCATGCCCTGCAATGCCAGCCAACTTGGTCCGCACATCAGCGCCTGCTGAGGTGCGCAACCAAACCAAACCGCCAGCCCAATCAAACTGGGCCTCCAAAGCATCCGATGCCGCAACAACAGCAGGGCCATCAGACGGCTTAACCGAGATCCGCCAAACATCACCGTCTTTGTTGTGAAAGTTCTGCACGTCACGCACTGCGGCCCAATCAGCCGCCGAGTCCTTAGCCTGCGACATTTCACTGCCAAACTTGCCCAATGCCTCGCGCAACTGCGCGATACGGTAAGCCACAGATTTTTCAAATCCTTCAACGCGGATCATCGTCACGCCACCATCCCCGTCTGGCAAATGCGCAGCCCCACTGACGTCATTTGGCGACCCAAATGCAGCGGCCATCGCGGCCACAGCATCGGTCATATTCAAGCCGTGAATTTGCAGTGTGGCCTCGGCTTCTGGCATTGGCAGCACCTTCAATGATACTTCGCTTAGTACACCCAAGGTGCCCCAGCTGCCTGACATCAGTTTGACCAAATCGTAACCGGTCACGTTCTTCATCACACGACCACCGTTCTTCACGATGGCCCCTTGCCCATCGATGAACCGCACACCCATCGTAAAATCACGTGCAGCACCGACCTGTATGCGGCGGGGGCCACTGATATTGGCCGCAACAACACCACCGATGGTCGACGTGCCTGTAAGACCTAACAATCCCCGATGATCCATCGGTTCAAAAGCCAATCGTTGGCGTTCAGCAGAAAGCGCAGTTTCAATCTCTTGCACGGCGGTCCCAGCCTTAACAACGACCGTCAATGCACCGGGCTCATAGAGATCGATACCACTAATTCCAGTAGTGTTCAGCACATCACCTTCAACAGCCACACCGCGCGTCCCGCCACCTTGAATAGCCAAAGGCCCTTTTGCTTGCGCCACACATTCGGACAGCTCTTGTTCGTTCGTCGGTGTCATCATCATACTATATTCCAAAATATTCTGGGAAAGGTGCCGTTCAGGACCACGCCCCTATTCAGCAGCCAACTGTGTTTCGCGACGATTTTGCGAAACGGCCAATGGAAACACCTTTGCGGCATTCAACAACCAATTTGGATCGAACACATCTTTGACCAACAATTGAGCTTCAAGATCGGCAGAATCATACTGGTATGTCATCAGATCGCGCTTCTCGATCCCGACACCATGTTCGCCTGTCAGACAGCCACCTGCATCCACGCAAAGCTTTAAGATTTCTGCACCCATTTCTTCGCACAATTCAAGATCACCAGGTTTGTTTGCGTCAAACAAAATCAGGGGATGCATGTTGCCATCACCGGCGTGAAATACGTTACCTACGGGTAAGCCGAACTGTTCCGACAACTCGCCGATACGGCGCAGCACCATCGGCAATTCAGACACTGGAATGGTCCCGTCCAAGCACATGTAATCGCTGATCTGACCCATCGCGCCAAAGGCACTTTTCCGGCCCAACCAGATTGCAGCACTTTCCGCGGCCGACTTGCTTTCACGGAATTCTACAGGATCATGCCGCATGGCTATTTCTTTGATCCGGCCCAATTGATCATCAATTTCGGCCTCAGACCCTTCGACTTCGACGATCAACAAGGCCTGACAATCGGGATACCCAGCTTGCGCAAACTCTTCGGTAGTTTTGATGCAAAGTGCGTCCATAAATTCGATCGCAACTGGCAAAACGCCCGCCTTGATGATGTCCGAAACACAGGCCCCTGCAACTTCATTGTCGTCAAAGCCGATCAGGACAGGGCGGGCACCCTCAGGTTTGTGCAAGATGCGTAATGTCGCCTCGGTGACGACGCCCAACTGGCCCTCGGACCCGCAAACCAAACCAAGCAAATCCAAACCGCCCGCATCCAAATGTGCGCCGCCAATTTCGACAACTTCACCAGTCATCAAAACCATCTTCACGCCCAGTAGATTGTTGGTGGTCACGCCATACTTCAGACAATGCGCACCGCCAGAATTCATCGCGATGTTACCTGCAATCGCACAGGCCAACTGGCTGCTGGGGTCCGGCGCATAAAAGAAGCCATCCTCCTCGACCGCGCCCGTGACGCTTAGATTGGTGCGCCCCGTCTGCACGCGAATATAGCGATCCGGATAATTTGTTTCGATCACGTCGTTCATACGGGCCACGCCCAAGATTACACAATCGGCTGTGGGCAATGCGCCACCCGCCAACGAAGTGCCAGAACCACGCGGCACGACTGGTACGCCTTCCTCGTGGCAAATTCGCAAAACCGCCGAAACCTCTTCAGTTGTTGTGGGCAGAACCGCAGCCATTGGAGGGCATCTGTATGCAGTCAACGCGTCACATTCATAGGCGCGGGTTTCCACCTCGTCATGGATAACCGCACTCATCGGCAACACGCCTTGCAAACGTTCGACCACACGCGACTTACGGGCAAGTACAGATTGGGAGGGGACAGGCATTTCCATGAACGAATCCTATGCATCAGATGATTTGGTAAAATAATATTACCAATTTATCAGTATGGCAAGTTTTCATCCTGCAGGGTATCAGCAAAGGCATGACATGGACTGACCGCATCGCCCTTTTTAGCCCACTTGATTTGGCGGGCCCAACCCTTGCTGATCCTTGGGTGGATTCTTATCGGCTGGATGATCGATCATTCATCTCCAAAAAGGCCATCCGTCTCGAATCTTATGGCGCAATATCGTCGCGAGTGGATGACGCAAATGGTCACCCGCGATCCACGTATCTTCGATGCACAAATTATCAGCAGTCTCAGACAAGGTACGGCATTTTTCGCCTCGACATCGATGCTCGCTATTGGCGGGACCTTGGCGATGATCGGCAACGGTGAAAAGCTTAGCGGCATCGCCAATGACTTGATCCTTGGCTCTGATCCAGCGTTTGTTTGGGAAATCAAACTTATCGTGGTTGCCTTGTTTCTAACCAACGCTTTCCTCAAATTCGTCTGGTCCAATCGGCTGTTTGGCTACACCGCCGTGCTTGTAGCCGCCGTTCCAAATGACATCACTGACCCGCGTTGCACCCCGCGCTCAAAACAAGCTGCAGAGATTGGGATAACGGCCGCACGCGGATTTAATCGCGGCTTGCGCAGCATCTATTTCGCGCTTGCTGCCGGTGCATGGATCGCTGGACCTTTAGCATTGATCGCAGCAGCGATATTTACCCTCGGGGTTATTTACCGTCGTGAATTAGCATCTGCGTCGCGCAAAATTCTGATGGACACGACCTCGTGATTTTAGTTCGCCACATAATCGATTAAACTATGCATATGAAACATATCCTAATCACCGCCGCTTTGTGCCTCGGAACTTCAGCACAGGCCCAGCCACCCAAAATCACCAAAGTCACTGCAATTGAACTCGGCGGGGCATGGCGGTTTGATGTATCGATTTTACACCCTGATACGGGCTGGGATCACTATGCCGATGGCTGGCGGGTATTGGACTTGGACGGCAAAGAATTGGGAATGCGCGTCCTTGGACATCCGCACGAGAACGAACAACCTTTCACCCGCTCACTCTCAGGCGTGAAAATCCCCAAGGGCACCAAACAAGTGCAAATCCAAGCGCAGGACCTACCCCACGGATGGAATGAAGACACAACAATCGTGACCCTCAACTAAAGCTTCTTTTGGCCAAAAATATCCTGGGGGAATCGCATCAGCGATGGGGGCAGCGCCCCCGCCCTCAAACCCGATGATACGGCGAACCCGCCAATATAGACGCTGCACGATACAACTGTTCACTCAGCATCACGCGCACCATCATATGCGGCCAAACCATCGCACCAAATGACAGCAGATGATCCGCATCAGCGCGCAGTGAAGGATCAATTCCGTCCGCACCCCCAATGACCAACGCCAAATCACCACGCCCAGCATCGCGCCAATTTCCAATGCGTTTGGCAAACGCGGGCGAGGTTTCGACCTTGCCACGTTCATCCAAACAGCAAATCACTGCGCCTTTGGGAAGCGCACGGCGCAGCAGGTCGGCTTCGGCCCCCATGCCAGCGTTCTTGCGATCCTCAACCTCGATAACCTTAACAGGGCCAAGGCCAAGGGCCCGCCCTGTGCGGTCAAATCGGGTGATATAATCTGAGATTAGGTCTGCTTCAGGGCCAGCCCGTAGCCGGCCCACTGCGCAGATATGAACGCGCACTTTAAATGCGCGATCAGTTGGTTGGTTCTGTTGGTTCGTCTGTGTCGCCAGCAGTCGGCATCCACATTTTTTCCAACTGATAGAATTCGCGTACTTCAGGACGGAAAACGTGAACGATTATATCGCCCGTATCAACCAGAACCCAGTCGCCCGTGTTCTTACCTTCAATGCGGGACATATGCCCGAATTCAGTCTTCAAACGCTCAACCAGCTTTTCAGAGATTGCAGAAACCTGACGCGAGGAACGACCTGAACAAACCACCATGTGGTCGCCAATAGCCGTCATGCCACGCAGATCGATCTGCACAACATCTTCAGCTTTATCATCATCAAGCGATGAAAGAACGGCGGCCAAAAGTTTATCACTTGTAGCTTTAGAAACAGCAGACGACATCAGCGTTGCCCCATCTTGCGCAGCACCGGCCACGTTTGTTTGGATTGACAGGACATTGTCCTCCTAAGAATCGCACCATCTGATCCCCGGTGCTGGGATATCGTCACTTAACGACCCTTACCTGACAATTCAATAACAGTTCAACCATTCTGCAATCATGCCGCAGCGCAGCGTTGCGTCAAATCCTCAGTCGGGCTGATCTGCGTGCACCCGAACTTCGCGCTGCGGGAATGGAATCGAGATATCATTGGCTTTGAACGCGTCCCACAATGCCAGATAGACGCCGCCCCTTATGTTGGTTAGCCCACCCGTTGGGTCTTTGATCCAGAACCTTAGGATATAATCGACAGAACTGTCCCCAAACCCAACGATATGGCAAACGGGCCTTTTGGGGTAATCAAGAACACGCTCCACAGTTGTCGCCGCTTCAATCGCCAGTTCCCGCACCTTATGGGGGTCGTCGCCGTAGGCCGCGCCAAAATATATGTCCAACCGAACATAGTCATTTGAGTGGGACCAGTTCACCACTTGATTGGTGATCAGGTCCTCGTTTGGGATCAGGTATTCTTTGCCATCCCGCGTCACCACGGACGCATACCGTGCACCCAGCGTTTGTATCCAACCAAACGTCTCACCAACAGAAATCACGTCACCCGGTTTGATCGATTTATCCAGCAGAATGATCACACCCGACACAAGGTTCGAAATCACCTTTTGCAGGCCGAAACCAAGGCCGACACCAATGGCACCCGTCAAGACAGCAAGGCCCGTCAGGTCAATGCCAATAGCCTTAACCCCCATAAAGAACGCCATGCCATACAGGACAATTTGCACTCCCTTTACGGCCAAGACCTTCATCGAGGGGCTAATGTCTTCGTTGCGCCGGATGGTGGTCGCCGTCGTGGTCGACACCAAACGCGCTATCATGAACAGGACCACAATAACGACCATCGCCGAGATCAGCATCATCACTGAGACACGGAAATCACCAAACTCAAACGCCAGATCATCTAGGAATTCACCGACGGCATTGTGAATGTTCAGATAATAAAGGGTCGCAAAGATCCACAGCCCCCACCGCACGATAATGCGCAGCGGTCGGTTGCGCACCAACCGCGACACAAAGGCGATTAGAACCCACGCCAACCCCAATGTCGCGGCCAATCCAATCAGATAAGATCGTGAGGGCCATGTGACGCTGTGCATGACGGCCCAAATGGACCACGCGAGGGCTGAAAACCAGATCAAGCCAAGTCGATGTCGGATCGGTACAATCATGCGCAGTTGCCAGGTTTTCCAACCTTCGCGGGACCGCACCCATGCTTGCAACCAATGGTCCGACAAATGATGTAGGCCGTAAGCAACCGCGATCAGTCCAAGGATGATCAACACCTGATACAACCTCCACCCAGGCATCATCAGGCTTTCGGCAAAGCGCACGGCATCTGTGAACAGACCCTCAAGCTCTTGATAGAATGTCATTTGGGGGAGGGTTTCATCTTCCATATCCATGTGTTGCACAGGCATAGCCCAACACGCAATATCCCTGCATCAGCGCATCCCCTTGCGAGACTCAGTTTGGCGCTGTATCTGACCCTTATGACATGGCTATTAAACATTGGGCTTTTTGACATTTGCGATCGCGCCCGTTTGGGCGAACGCTTTTTTGGGGCAACCCACACCGTGCTGGCACGACTATAAACCCGCGCCCACCCAATTCGCCTTATTTTTTTAAACCAAAACCGAAGGGAGAGGACCACATGTCCCCCAAAACGCTTTATGATAAAATCTGGGATGCTCACGTTGCACACGAGGCGGATGACGGCACTTGCTTGCTGTATATTGACCGTCACTTGGTGCACGAAGTAACCAGCCCGCAAGCCTTTGAAGGTCTGCGCATGACAGGTCGCAAAGTGCGCGCACCTGAAAAAACCATCGCTGTGCCAGATCACAATGTTCCTACAACTTTGGACCGCGCCGACGCGACAACCATGACCGAAGACAGCCGCATTCAGGTGAATGCACTGGACACGAACGCCAAAGAATTCGGCATTCACTACTATCCAGTGTCTGACGTTCGTCAGGGCATCGTGCACATCGTTGGCCCAGAACAGGGTTGGACGCTTCCGGGTATGACCGTTGTATGTGGCGACAGCCACACAGCGACACACGGCGCATTTGGATCTCTTGCCCACGGCATCGGCACGTCTGAGGTTGAGCATGTCTTGGCCACCCAAACGCTGATCCAGAAGAAATCCAAAAACATGAAGGTCGAGATCACAGGCAAGCTTGCCCTTGGTGTAACAGCCAAAGACATCACCATGGCTGTGATCGGCAAAACTGGTACCGCTGGCGGCACTGGCTTTGTGATCGAGTATTGCGGCGAAGCAATCCGTGATCTGTCTATGGAAGGTCGTATGACCGTCTGCAACATGGCAATCGAAGGCGGCGCACGCGCTGGCCTGATCGCACCTGATCAGAAAACATACGACTACTGCATGGGCCGCCCACACGCACCAAAAGGCGCACAGTGGGAAGCCGCTTTGACATGGTGGAAAACGCTGTTCTCCGATGATGACGCTGCATGGGACGAGATCATTACGATCAGAGCCGAAGACATTGCACCATTGGTCACGTGGGGCACTTCCCCAGAAGATGTTCTGCCAATCACGGCATTGGTTCCATCGGCCGACAGCTTCACTGGCGGTAAAGTCGGCGCTGCCCAGCGCGCGCTTGACTACATGGGTCTGACGGCTGGTCAAAAACTGTCAGACGTTGAAATCGACACGGTCTTTATCGGGTCCTGCACCAATGGTCGCATCGAAGATCTACGTGCCGCTGCTGCAATCCTAAAAGGCAAAAAGATCAAAGACGGTCTGCGGGCCATGGTTGTTCCGGGTTCTGGCCTTGTGCGTGCCCAAGCCGAAGAAGAAGGTCTTGCTGACATCTTCCTTGAGGCTGGTTTTGAATGGCGCCTAGCGGGTTGCTCCATGTGTCTGGCGATGAACCCAGACCAATTGGCACCGGGCGAACGTTGTGCGGCCACATCGAACCGTAACTTCGAGGGCCGTCAAGGTCGCGGCGGACGCACACACCTGATGTCACCGGGTATGGCGGCTGCGGCAGCGATCACGGGCAAGCTGACCGATGTTCGGGACATGATGTAAGTTCGGGTTTTCCCATTCTTACTTAGGTAAATCATGTTGGCTGTTGGCGATCATAAAAGGCGAAATGCGAACCTGCCCTTTGGGGCCGGGCGCACACCGCTTGCCTCTCGTACGCAAGGGGGTGTTTTCGCATGACAACTGCCACCCAAACTCCCGTTGGTTCCCTTTGGATTGGGGACACCTTGCGCGATCTGGAAAAGTTATGCTTGGCCAGTTTCGCGCATCAGGGTCATCCCGTCACATTGTTCCACACCCACCCTCTTGAGGACCCTCAATTGAACGGTGTCACACTGCGGCCTGCCCGCGATGTGTTTCAATATGACGATAGCCTGCTAGACCATGCCGCCCCTGCCGTCTTTGCCGATCTGTTTCGGCTACGGATGGTACGCGACACAGATCTAACATGGGTGGACACCGACATCATCTGTCTCAAACCATTCTTGGCAACAGATGGGTATTTGGTAGGGTTTGAAACGGACACGACGGTTAATAACGCTGTGATGCGTTTGCCTGCGGACTCTGAGGCATTGAATGCGTTGATCGACGTATTCAGCGAACCAACCTTTGTACCACCGTGGCTAAGCCAGTACGACGCCAATCAGGTCAACCTGTTACCGCCAGAACAACGGCTACTTGGATCAGCTAAACAAGTTCCAAATGCCTTTGGTCCACATGCCATCACTTGGGCGCTCAAAGAATCTGGCGAAGTGGCACATGCGCTGCCCTTTGACCGTCTGAACCCAGTGCCTTGGCCGATGGGAGACATCTACTTCAACCCGCATGGCGGCGTTGAAGGCTGGCTGACTGACAACACAATGGGCGTACATATGTATGCCTCTCGTGTGCGCGCACTGCACAAGCGCACACCGCCCTACGTGGGCTCCTTTATAGCAAACATCGCCACCAAGGTCGGTTTTGACTTTGGCGGGCGACCCTTCAAACAAGTATAAGGACAGACCAAATGGATAAGTTCGGAACACTGACTGGCATTGCAGCACCAATGCCGCTGATCAACATCGACACTGATATGATCATCCCAAAGCAATTCTTGAAAACCATCAAACGTTCGGGCCTAGGCGTGAACCTGTTTGACGAAATGCGGTATGATGATGATCGCAAGGAAATCCCAGGCTTCGTGTTGAACCAAGACGCGTACCGCGAGGCACAGATCATCGTGGCTGGCGATAACTTTGGCTGTGGATCATCACGCGAACACGCGCCGTGGGCGATCAAAGACTTTGGGATCACCTGTGTCATCGCCCCCAGCTTTGCCGATATCTTTTATGGCAACTGCTTTAAGAACGGTATCCTGCCCATCGCATTGCCACAGGAACAGATCGACGTGTTGTTGAAGGACGCTGAAAAAGGCGCAAACGCACGTATGACCATCGATCTTGAAACACAGACCGTCACAACGTCCGAAGGCGAAATGTTCAATTTTGAAGTAGACTCGTTCAAAAAGCATTGCTTGATGCAGGGCTTGGACGACATTGGTCTGACGATGGAAAAGGTGACTTCGATCGACACATTCGAAGCAGCTGCTGAAACACAGCGCCCTTGGGTCTAAGACATTTCACTACAGTAATGAATAAGAAGGGCTGTGCCAACGCGCAGCCCTTTTGCTGTAGTCGCAGATTGCACTAGTCAAAAACAGGCGACGAGGATTCCGGTTTTCAAAAATGGCCAAATAGTTGAAAAACCTATATAAAAACTGCAGCCCTCACAGTGATTCCCGCAAAGTGTGTATTGCGTTGGCGCCAATTCCTCCCTTTCTTGCACCACCTCAGCGTTGATTTCTCGACCGGGCATTTACAAATTATTAACAATATCAATGCTCGAATAGTGGCCAAACAACCCGCCACCACAACATGTGCCAGCCTGCCATCATTGCGCCTTAGAAATGATGCAAGAAGGCACCACCCCTGCCTTCAAACCGCCCAAAGCGTTGCCATAATGTAAGCACGACTTGAGACGCCAATCGAAACAAGGCACAAATAGGGCAAGAATGAGGCAAGCTGCCCCCGTTGGCAGGATCAAATTGGAACAAGTACGCGGCATGTATCGCGACTGGCCAGTTTGAAGGGATCGAAAAGTGATAGAACGAATTGTAGGCGCTGCGGCGCGCGGAGTACTTGTGGCATTGCTATTGGCAACGCCCGCTCTTTTGTTGCCCAACATTGCAGCTGACAGCTCGCAAGTGGTTTTGCCGATGGCGATGCTTGCTGGCTTCCTGACATTTGCCGAATATAATGCGAAATCACCTAGTATTGTTGAATTTCGGGATGCGGCCCCTTTCAATCGACTGCGCTTTATCGCCCTTTTCGCATCGATTTTCTTGCTCAGCCTTATCACCAAAGGCAAAACTGACCCCACTGCGGTCACCAACGCCCTGACATCCATTGGACTGATCATCGGGAACGCCATTGATTTCCCATTTTCACCTGTTCGCCTTCTCGTTCTGATGTTGCCTGACACTGCTGACGCCGGTGTTGTCAGCGCAGTTCGGATATCCGCTGGGCTTAGCTATTTGATCTCCTTGATTGCGATGACTGCGTTTCTAATTTTGGTGCGCATCCTGAATTGGCCATCCCGCAAAGGGGCGTTCAACGTCTGGATCAACCTTCCATTGTTTGACCCAACAGCGGGCGGCGATGTTTTACTCCGATTGCGCCGTGATGCGCGGTTCAACATCGCACTTGGCTTCCTACTGCCGTTTTTCATCCCTGCGGTGGTCAAGATGGCGTCAGACCTGATAGAACCAATCACATTAGAGAATCCGCAAACCTTGATCTGGACAATGAGCGCATGGGCCTTCCTTCCTGCCAGCATGATTATGCGCGGCATCGCGATGGGCAAGATCGCGGACATGATCGAAGAAAAGCGCAGACGCACCTATGCCAACGCCGAAGAAGATGGTGGAATGCAACTGGCTTAATTGCAGCTTGCCTTACTTTTTCGACAACCGCATCACATGCCGAGATACTTCGCGTCGCGACATTCAATACAGAATTGTCGCGCAAAGGGCCGGGTATATTGCTGCGCGATATCGCGCGCGGTGAAGACCCACAAATTGATGCCGTCCTTGAAATTATCGGTCACGCTGCCCCCGACGTCATTGCGCTGCAAAACTTCGACTATGATCTGACTGGTGCAGCCCTATCACTTTTCGCAGATCAAGCCGGATACCCCTACAGTTTTGCCGCTTTGCCAAACACCGGCATGTTCACAGGGCTGGACATGGATGGCGACGGACGGTTGGGTGGGCCGCGTGACGCACAGGGCTACGGAACATTCTCGGGCCAAGGCGGCATGGCAGTTCTTTCCAAGTTCCCGATCATGGCCAATAAGGTGCAAAATTTATCAAGCCTTTTGTGGCGCGATATTCCAGACCCATCCTTGCCCACCTTAAACGGCGCACCCTTCCCAAGCGCCGAGGCGCAAGCGATCCAACGTCTTTCAACCACCGGCCATTGGATCGTGCCGATCAAAACACCCGATGGGGTTTTCCACCTTCTGACATTCCACGCCACACCCCCTGTGTTCGATGGGGATGAAGACCGAAACGGCAAACGCAATCACGACGAGGTGCGGCTGTGGCAGCAATACCTTGACGGTTTGGTGGGTGTGCCGATCAACACGCCCTTCGTGATTGCAGGCGACGCCAATTTGAATGCCAATGCAGGGGATGGACGGCGCGAGGCGATCATCAACCTGCTTAAAGATCCACGCGTGCAGGACACCAAACCAAAAGGCAGTGGCCCCAGCGATCCTATGGACACCGCAGATTGGACAGACCCGTTCCCTGGCAACATGCGGGTGGATTATGTCCTACCGTCAATGGAATGGACGATCCTAGACAGTGGTGTGATCTGGCCAAGCAGTGATGACACACTTGCTGGGATCACGGAAACAGCCAGCCGTCATCACCTTGTTTGGGTCGATATTGTTAGAAAATGACGGCACAGCCCAACGGCTGGGCATCCTCGATCAAGCCTGCGAACCGTTCCTAGAAGCTTAACGGTTTTCGAGAAATTCGTATGCCTCAAGAACAGTCGCAGTCAGACCAGCAAAAAAGCCCGGCACACTGACATCAACCAAACCTGCGGGTGGGCGCGCTTCATCTGTGATCTCTTCCACAGATTGCTTCACACCAAAAAGACAGTTTGGCGTCGCAAGCAATGCACGATAGCTCGCACCAATCCCATGCTTCAAAACGTTGATCGCCAAATAATGTTGGTGAACCCGATCAGCTAGATCAGCTTGTTCATTGTCCAACAACAACGCTTTTAACTTCCGTGAAAACGGGCCGCGTTTAAAGTGGTGCTGCATCCGCGCCTCGAAAAGAGTGTACGTGTCGACCGCTACCGCCTCAAGCTCAACAGTTGCAGCGCGAAGGTCTTCCATTTGGGCCTCGGACCCGGTGCGCCCGTCAAGATGATCCAGGATTTCTGCAATGCGATCTGTCGATGCTTTTGCAGTGACCTGTGCCGCTGCAACCAATTCAGGTAGGTTTTGTGAAGCATCCATTGTTCAATCTCCTTAAGATATCACCTCCCTTAAGCTATGCGGCTGGGAATGATAGTGGCAGGATATATTTTTCAGTTCACCGTTTCAGGTTTTAAGCTTGGGGTTTAGTGTTGTTCTGGCTCACCCCACTCGACAACCAACCAATACAACACCCCTCAAAACTTGACCCCGACGCCTCCAAAGGCTACCCCGCAAAAAACTAAATTTAACCGGAGACGCCCCATGTCAAACCCTTCGCTTCTTATTCTTGCCGGTGACGGCATCGGCCCCGAGGTCATGGACCAAGTGAAACGCATCATTACGTGGTACGGCGAAAAGCGTGATATCAAGTTTGACGTAAGCGAAGACCTTGTTGGCGGCGCGGCTTATGACAAGCACGGCACACCGTTGCACGACGACACGATGGCCAAAGCACAAACGGCAGACGCCGTTCTTTTGGGTGCTGTTGGTGGTCCGAAATATGACGACCTTGATTTCTCGGTAAAGCCAGAGCGCGGACTGTTGCGTCTTCGTAAAGAGATGGACCTGTTTTCAAACCTGCGCCCAGCACAGTGCTTTGATGCGTTGGCCGATTTCTCATCCTTGAAGAAAGAGCTGGTTGCGGGCCTCGATATTATGATCGTGCGCGAACTGACCTCTGGCGTTTATTTCGGTGAACCCCGCGGTATCTTTGAAGTTGATGGCGAACGTGTTGGCATTAACACGCAGCGCTATACTGAATCCGAAATTGACCGCGTTGCACGTTCAGCTTTTGAATTGGCCCGTCGTCGTGGCAACAAAGTTTGCTCGATGGAAAAGGCCAACGTAATGGAAAGCGGCATCTTGTGGCGCGAAGTGGTCCAACGCGTCCACGACGAAGATTACCCAGATGTCGAATTGTCCCACATGTACGCCGACAATGGGGCGATGCAGTTGGTCCGTGCGCCAAAGCAGTTCGACGTGATTGTGACTGACAACTTGTTTGGTGACATCCTGTCTGATTGCGCCGCGATGTTGACGGGATCACTTGGCATGTTGCCATCTGCCTCCCTTGGCGCGCCCGGCGAAAACGGCCGTCCAAAAGCGATGTACGAACCCGTACACGGTTCAGCCCCAGACATCACAGGTCAGGGCAAAGCTAACCCGATCGCGTGTACTCTTAGCTTTGCCATGGCGCTGCGCTACTCCTTTAACCAAGGCGATGAAGCAACACGTCTTGAAGCTGCTGTTGAAAAGGTTTTGGCTGACGGTGTGCGCACTACCGATCTGATGGGTCCTGAAGATGGCACGCCTGTGTCCACAACCCAGATGGGCGATGCGATTTTGGCGGCACTTGACGCCAGCCTCTAAGCCACATTTCTGATCATGATTTAGCGGCCCGATGGTTCCTTTGACCTGTCGGGCCGTTTGCGTTTGTACGGTGTGGTCCACCGACCAAATACCTACGCAATGTCGATGGCGCAGTTACTTGCCAAAACCAATGGTACCGCAGCCGGCGAAGGTGGCCCAATCTTCCCTTTCCCTTCTCTAGATAACCTTCACGCTGCATGTTCATCTGTCGGCCAAAGCCGCGATGTGACAGCCGCAATCGAAACTGGCTTTCTAGCCGCAAAGCCTGCCCTTAAGGCCGTGCTTGCCCCTATCACTCAACCGTTATCATGGCTCCTTGATGGTGCCCTCTGGTTCTTCGAGGTGACGCCGTGGTGGATATTGATCCCATTGCTTCTTGCCCTTGCCTATTATGCGTCCCGTTCTATCGGTGTGACCATCTTTGTCTGTACCAGTATATCTGTCGCCATCGGAGTTCCCATCGGTATCGCGATGTCGAAATCTGATCGGTTGCAAAGGGCGACGGTGCCCATATTGGACTTGCTCCAAACCCTACCCACCTTTGTTTATCTGATCCCCCTGATCTTCTTATTTTCAGTGACGGAATCCAAATTGTACGGCATCGCGATCATCCTATACGCGGTTGTGCCTGTGATCCGCCTGACCGACCTTGGCATCCGTCTTGTCGATAAAGACGTCATTGAAGCCGCTAATGCATTTGGCATGACGGCACGCCAAAAACTGTTGGGTGTTGAACTGCCATTAGCATTGCCAAATATTATGGCTGGTATCAATCAAACCATCATGATGAGCCTCGCAATGGTTGTTATCGCTTCCCTCGTTTCTGCCCCTGGTTTGGGTCGCAACGTGTTGATCGGAATTCGCCAGCTTGAACTTGGCGTTGGTATCGTCGGTGGTATCGGGATTGTGCTGCTTGCAGTCATCCTTGACCGCACCTCCAAAGCAGCGCTGCAACGCGTCGACAAACAACAACAAGCCGGCCACTGAGGAATTAGCAGATGACAAAAACACCAAAAGTCAGCCTGCGTGGCGTCTACAAAATCTTTGGCATGAACCCTGCCGAAGTTTTGCCAGAGGTCTTGAACGGCATGAGCAAAGAAGACCTGTTGGCCAAACACAAACATGTGCTTGGCCTGCAGGACATCAACGTCGATATGCAAGCTGGCGAAATCAGCGTTGTGATGGGGCTGTCTGGCTCGGGAAAATCAACGTTGATCCGCCACCTGAACCGCTTGATCGAACCCACTGCGGGCGAAATATTGATTGACGGCGAAGACGTCATTAAGGTGGACGAAGACGAGTTGCGCGAGTTGCGTCGCACCAAAATGTCGATGGTTTTTCAAAAGTTCGCATTGCTGCCCCACCGCACGGTTTTACAGAATGCCGCGACTGCACTTGAAGTTCGTGGGGCAGACAAAGCTGAACAAGAGGCAGAAGCTATGAAGTGGCTTGCCCGCGTCGGACTAGGGGGATACGAAAACCGCTACCCCAACGAATTGTCAGGCGGCATACAGCAACGTTTGGGTATCGCCCGTGCGCTAACGCCCAACTCCGATATCATGTTGATGGACGAGGCGTTCTCGGCCCTTGATCCACTTATCCAGACCGACATGCAGGACTTGTTGCTTGAACTTCAGTTAGAGCTGAAGAAGACTGTTATCTTCATTACACATGACTTGGACGAAGCTCTGAAACTGGCAGATCACCTGGTAATCCTCAAAGACGGTGCTGTCATTCAGCAAGGCGAACCACAAGAAATCTTGTTGAACCCGGCAGATCCTTACATCGAAGATTTTGTCAGCGACATCAATCGTGCCCGCGTGTTGCGCATCCGCTCGGTTATGAAGCCATTGGAAAGCAAAAAATTCACGGGCGACGTGAATGCAGATGACAATCTGGAGTCTGTGATCGCCTTGTCAGAGGGCAATACCGCTTTGAACTACCGCGTTGTAAGCGACGGTGAAGCAATCGGTGAACTTGATATGCGCGATCTGGTCAAAGCACTGGTACCGCGCGTTTCGAGCACCCAAGCTGCTTAACAAAACTGCGAAGGTGGTTCCGACCACCTTCGCACCTATTGATCTTGCGCGTTGAACACGAACAGCGTTTCGCCGTCTATCGTGTACCCATTGATCAGGTCTGCGGCCTTTTCGCTAACCAACCAACCTTCAACCTTCATTGCTAAATCATGCCTAATTATTTCATGTTTTTCAGGGTTAACCGGTAAAAACGCATACTGGTTAAACAGCGCCGGATCGCCAGAATACAGCAAAATCAAGTTGGCCTTATTTTTGAAATTCAACCAACTTGCACGGTCTGACAGAATGTAAGCGCTCATACCGGACGCCGTGTTCAAAGCGCCGCCCATACCAGCCCCAACAGCGCGATACCAAGCACCAAACGTTTCTGGATCAAGGTTTGCACGACGCCAAATACCCAGTTCAGCCTTGTGCGTTCCACTGTTGTCACCGCGACTTACAAACGTCGCTTTGGTCTGTGCAATTTTTTGGACCGCAAGGCTTGCACTTGCGACTTTTCCAATCCCCGCTTCATCATTTTCAGGGCCTAGCAAGACAAAGTCATTGTACATAATTTCACGGCGGTGCGTACCAAATCCACCCGAAACGAATGCTTCTTCTGCGTCTCGTGAATGAACTAGAATCGCATCGACATCCCCTGCCTCACCCAACCGCAACGCCTGCCCCGTACCGACAACCAGCAACTGCACGTCGATCCCAAGGTCCGCTTCGATTTCTGGTAAAAGTACATCCGCTAGCCCCGAGTTTTCGAAAGATGTCGTGACTGCCATTTTCATCGTTTCGGCATAGGCAAGCGGTGCCCAAGCCAGAACCACAGCAGACAAAAAATATCGGATCATATTAGGATATCTCCCTTCAAGAACGCTTTAAGCTCTGCCGTTTTTGGAGCGTCAAACAAGTCGTGCGCAAGTCCCATTTCAACAATACGGCCAGACATCACAAAAATCACTTCGGACGCCAAACGCCGCGCCTGCCCCATGTCATGCGTCGCCATAATAATACGAGTTCCAGCAGCGGCAGCTTCAAGTAACAACGTTTCGATCTCACGGGTTGATTGACCGTCAAGATTTGAACATGGCTCGTCCAGAAACAACACTTCAGGATCGCGAATTAACGCCCGCGCAATAGCTAGTTTCTGCCGTTCCCCCCCAGACAACCGCGTGGCGGGGTGATCCTTCACCCGTGTCAGGCCAGTACGTTCAATCCAATGATCCACGGCAGTTTTTATCTTAGGTTTTGGTGTCTTGAGCAATTCCAGTGGATAGCTAAGGTTTTCAGCAACTGAGCGGCGTAGAACGACTGGCGATTGGAACACATACGCGTGGTTTGCTTGATCTGGCTGCGCCCAGGTCACCGTGCCTTCACTGATCCGCTCGATCCCGTGCATCACCCGCAACAGGGTCGTTTTACCCGAACCGTTGGGGCCAATCACCATCGTCGGGCCGCCTTGATCAATAACAAGATCAATCGGTCCCAAAACAGGTTTTCCACGCTTGCGGACACTCAGGCCTGCGAGTGTCAGGGGGAACAATTCGCTCACCATCTCCCCTCCTGTTCTGTACGCGACAACCAATGAATCGCAATATTTACGAACAACGCCAGCCCGATCAATACAAAGCCCAAGCCTAACGCCAATGCAAAATCGCCCTTACCTGTTTCCAAGGCAATGGCTGTGGTCAACACACGGGTCGCGTGGTCAATATTGCCGCCAACGATCATGATCGCCCCGACTTCACCAATGGCCCGCCCAAATCCGGCAAGGCCTGCTGTTAACAAGTTCCGTCGCCCATCCCAGATCAGCGTTTTGATCCGTTGCCATTTGCTGGTGTTAAGCGAAATAAGGAGGTCGTGGTATTCTGCCCAAAGTTCTCGCATCGCCTGATGTGAAATCGACGCAATGAGCGGTGTAATAATCACCACCTGCGCGATGATCATTGCCCATGGTGTGAACAGCAACCCAAACACCCCAAACGGGCCAGAACGCGAAAGCATGATGTAAACGATCAGCCCGACAACAACCGGGGGCAACCCCATCAAAGCGTTGATAATTGAAATCACAAGACGGCGGTATTTGAACCGCTGCACGGCCAGAAAGGTGCCGAAAGGCATCGCTATTGCTGAGGCAATGACTAAGGCGGTCAGGCTGACCTGAAGCGATCGCAAGCTGATCTCCCACAGCTCTGCGTCAAACGTCACGATCAAGTGTAACGCGGCCAACAGTCCTTGGGCAATATCGTTCATCGGCGTCAGCACCTGCTGAGAAATCTAAACGCTGGGATATACGATTCGATAAAACAAGAACAGGCGCACAATGATGTGCGCCTGTTTGAAAATTGCATGTCCTATCGGAAGGATTACTTCCAACCAACCATATCAATGATTTTCTGTGCGGTGGTCACGTTTTTCGCAACTGCGCTTAGGTCAACATCGTCAGCTTTGAACATACCAAGCTTTGCAACAGACGGGCTAAGGCCAACACCAGCAACAGTTGGGTATTCGTCATTGCCCGCTGAAAAGTATTGTTGTGCTTGATCCGACGCGAGATATTCCATGAATTTGATCGCATTGTCACGGTTAGGCGCGTTTTTCGCGACGCCGCCACCGGACAAATTCATATGTGCGCCTTCAGCTTCTTGAGATGGAAAAACCCAGCCGATCATATCAATGTCAGATGTCACACCCTTGACGTCTTTGCGCAGGGCGCGAGCGAAGTAATAGGTGTTAGAAATAGAAATTTCACATTCGCCTGACACCAAGCCACGAAGTTGATCTGTGTCACCACCTTGTGGGTCACGTGCAAAGTTATCAACAAAGCCTTTGGCCCATGTTGTTGCAGCTTCTTCACCATGATTTGTGATGATGGCAGACAGCAGTGTTTGTGAATAGACGTTGCCTGAAGACCGGTGGCACACCATTCCTTTGTACTGTGGATCAGCCAGATCAACATAGGACATTGGTGGGTTTGTTACATCGTTTTTGTCATAGAAAATAATACGAGCACGTTGAGAGAATCCGAACCACTGGTTGTCGGAATCTTGCAGCTTACTTGGAACCCACGTTTCCAATGTGTCACTTTCTATGGACTGTAGAACGCCGGCGTTTTTGGCACGTTCTAGACGTGTTGTGTCGACCGTCAAAAGAACGTCTGCCGGTGAATTTGCGCCCTCGGCTGACATACGCGCAATCAGCTCGTCGCCTTTGCCCTCGATACGATTGATCGTGATGCCTGTTGCTTCGGTAAAGTCGGAATACAGACGTTCGTCCGTGTCGTAGTGTCGTGAGGAATACAGGTTCAACTCACCTTCGGCGTAGGTCGCGGAAACACTGGACGCAATGAGGGTTGCGACGATGACTGGGAATTTAATTTTCATGGACATGCTGCCCTCCAAGATTAACTTACTCTTTTAGTCAACTAAACGATTCTTGGCATAACGCAAGGTTCTTGAGTAAATTAGTCGGAATAAAATTTTCGAGACGAAACAAAGATGAAAACCCAATTTAGCCAATGCGCCCCTCAAAGGTTCCAACTTCAATATCTGCAGCTTCAAGCATATTGCGAACGGAATTCGCTATTTGAACAGCTGTCGCCCCATCGCCGTGCAAACAGATCGTGTCGATCGGGGTCGGTATATGTTTGCCACTTTCAGTTATGATGGCTTGGGCTTGCACCATATCAACCATGCGCTTCCCTGCCACTTCTGGGTCATGGATCACGGCTCCCGGCATGCTACGATCAACCAAAGTTGCATCGTCGTTGTACGTACGATCCGCAAATATCTCGCAGGCGTATTTACAGCCCAAGGATTGTACCGCTTTCACCTGCTCAGTCGCGGCCAAGACCATGATGATCAGATCGGGATCAACCGACAAGGCAGCCTTATAAAGCGCCCGTGACATTGCCGCGTCTTCGCAGGTCATGTTCGACATAGCCCCGTGCAATTTCAGATGTCGAACCTTCACCCCCAGCGCACGCGCCATGCCAAGGGATGCACCCACTTGGACCCGTATCGAATTTTGCAAAGATCCGATTGGAATATGCATACGTCTTCGCCCGAACCCCTGCAGGTCTGCAAAGCCCGGATGCGTTCCGATCCCGACCCCGTTATCACGTGCAAGCGTCATCGTTTCCGCCATCACATCGGGGTCACCGGCATGCGCCCCGCAGGCAATATTGGCGGAGGATACGATTTTTAGCAAAGCAGCATCATCGCCCATCTTCCAAGGGCCAAAACTCTCGCCCATATCAGCGTTCAGATCGACGTAAGTCATGCTGTATTATCCTTCATCTAGCGAAGAGCGGTTGGCCGAGACTGCACCGCTTATCAATTGGTAGCTAAGCAAATTTTGAATCTTTGAGACATCACGCACCAATGGCGTCACAGACTTTCGCAATTTTCCAAGCGCGGCGTTTGCCCGTGCTTGGGCTGCCGCACCCTCATCAAACGAGAGAAGTTCAAACCGAAACGTACTGCCGATGGGTGCCTGGGAAACCTTGCTAAGATCAGCGGGCAAAATCGCTCCAATACGCGGATATCCCCCAGTCGTTTGGCATTCGTGCATTAATACGAATGGCGTGCCATCACCCGTGATTTGAATGTCGCCCGCGATGGTAACCTCGGACACAATATTAAGCTGGTCGTTTGCGTTGAACCCCGTCCCCTCGAAATCCATACGAATACCTTGACGGTTTCCAAGTGGATCACGGCGAAAGTCGGTTTGTGTAAAACGTGTGATCGTCTCCACATCAAATTTTTCGCTTTGCATACTGCGCACAAATCGGATCTTGCCGCCCTCTAGGCGCGGGTCGGGAACCAAATGCAAGCCAACCTCTGTGCCCTGATCTGCGCTTGTGGGCAAACAATCACCTTCAGCGATTAACCTGCCCAAGCCGGCCGACATATGGCAACCGCGCGTCCCCAAATATTGCGGCGTATCAAAGCCATTGCCAACATGGAGGTATCCAAAATTCCCACGTCGCGCGGCACCTATTTTCAAGATAGCACCTGCGGGCAAAAGATGACTGGCATTCGACTGTATCGTAACGCCATCAATTGAGGCGTCCATGACCGCGCCGGTCAATGCAATGCGTACGTCCCCCGTTGCCTCAAACGTACCGCCTATTCCAGCCATTTCGAGTGCGGCACACGTAGGCGCGTGCCCAAGTAACGCTGCCCCTTCATATAACGCCGTTGGGTCTGACGCCCCTCCCCGCGTAAGTCCCGTGGACATGAAACCGGGTCGCCCCAAATCTTGGATGGCAACGGCTGGTCCGATACTGCGAACGATTAAGTCCGTCATGCCAGAACCCCGGTTTGGGCACCACCATTCCCAGTTTGATCTGTAGCTTCGATGCGTTGAAATTCCACTTCGCTCACCGGATCAAAGATCATTTCATCACCAGGCGACAGCGGAAATGGGTGTTCGGAATTTGGGCGAAACGACAAGAATCCAGTCGCACCAACATGGCGCCATCCTGTTGGCGTATCATAAGGAAAAAGACAAAATTGGCTTACGGCCGTCACCAAAGAACCCGCAGGTACTTTGGGCGTAATGCTGGTTTGTCTGGGAATATTCCAATGATCTGGCAGTGTGCCTAGATAAGGTTGACCCGGCGCAAATCCGATTGTGAGCACACGCATCGTAGTTGTCGACAAATCAGTGATCGCTTGGGCAATGGAACGTCCCGCCAATTCTGCGGCTTCCGCCAATTGTGGTGCACGGTCCGTGCCAAACAACGTCGGAACACGCCACAACGTTCGCCCCGTCGGCAAGGGTGCTGACAACCAATCTTGAGTAGCGAGTAACTCTTGTAAACGCTCAACTATTGGTTCGGGCCGATACTTGGATAAATCGATCCTTATAAAGGTTGAGACAAGCGTTGAATTGCTTTCCTCTACCTCGGCCCACTCCAACGCAGCCACGGCAGCACGGAACGCAATTGCAGCACGGTTTGCGGGTTCGGACAGCACACCAGCAAAGGTCACAATTATACCGGCCAAGCCGACTGTCTTGATCTGCGGCCATATTATTGAGGAGTCAGTAAATTCGGTCATTGAAAGGTTTTTCATCCAGTTGATACCACCAGACTAGGCCGTGGGCGTACGGGTCGCAAGCAAGGCTTGGCCAATCTGACTGAATCAGTTTAGAAACAAAATGAGCAAAGGAATATGATTATGGCCAACCCGCTTTTTGACGCCCTTTTTGCACCCCATATTGGATCGGCAGCGCCATTCTTGTTTCTGCCAAGTGGGAAGCGGATCAGCTATGGAGAATTCTTGACTCAAGCTGCGCAGTTCGCAAACGTCATACGCGATGCAGGATTAGAGCCGGGCGACCGCATGGCCGTTCAAATCGAAAAGTCGCCTGAGGCTTTGGCCATCTACGCAGCCTGCGTCATTACAGGGGTCGTTTTCTTACCCTTGAACACGGCCTACGCCCCCGCCGAGGTATCTTATTTCTTATCGGACAGCGGCGCACGTTTGTTTGTGTGCGACCCGTCAAATCGTGACGCGTTGACACCACTAGCAGAGGCTGCCGAGGCGAGTGTTATGACCTTGGGATCTGTTGGCGACGGAAGTTTTGCGGATGCAGCCAAAACCAAGCCAGCACAATTTAAAGTCGCTGATCGCAGCGCGGATGACCTTGCCGCATTTCTTTATACTTCAGGCACAACCGGACGGTCCAAAGGGGCCATGTTAAGTCAAGCAAACCTGCTGTCCAATGCACAGGCCCTAACCGAACTCTGGCAGTTTAGCGAACGTGATACCCTGCTTCATGCCCTACCGATCTTTCACACGCATGGTTTATTTGTTGCGACCAATGTCACGTTGCTGGCTGGTGGAGCCATGATGTTCCTGCCCAAATTTGATGGCGATCAAATGATTTCTTGTATGACCCGATGCACCACGATGATGGGCGTTCCCACGTTCTATACACGCCTGCTGGATCATCCTGATTTTGACAGCGGTCTGACACAACACATGCGGTTGTTCATCTCTGGGTCCGCCCCAATGCTATCCGAAACCAACATAAAGTTTGAGGATCGTACAGGTCATAAAGTACTGGAACGCTATGGCATGACCGAAACCAACATGAGCACGTCAAACCCTTATGATGGTGAACGTCGTGCAGGCAGTGTGGGCTTTCCCCTGCGGGGTGTTGAGCTGAAGATCACCGATCCTGACAGTGGCGCGCCGGTACCGCAGGGCGATATTGGCGTGATTGAGGTACGTGGTGCCAATGTGTTCAAAGGGTATTGGAACATGCCAGAGAAGACCGCTGAGGAATTGCGTGATGATGGATTTTTCATCACAGGGGATTTGGCGCAAATGGACCCAGATGGATACGTCATGATCGTTGGACGCAGCAAGGATTTGATTATCTCTGGTGGGTTCAACATTTACCCCAAAGAGCTCGAGATGATCTTGGATGATCAAATAGGTGTGCTTGAGAGTGCTGTCATTTCAGTGCCACATGCAGATATGGGCGAAGCCGCATTGGCCATTCTTGTACGCACTGGCGAAGGACCCGATCTGGACAGTATCAAATCGCTGATGAAGCGCGACGTGGCCCGTTTTAAACACCCGCGCGATTATATCATCGTGGACGAATTGCCGCGCAACACGATGGGCAAAGTACAAAAGAATATCATGCGTGAGAGTTATGCCAACCAGTTTGCTTCAGGCGCTGGGTTTTAACCACTGATCTTCAAACGTCACCTTGCTGACCCCGGCCAGTTCGGTAAGTCGGTGTAATTCGGCCTCAAACGCAGTCGCACGTGCGGCTGTCCACTTCACACCTTTCTCTGGCCACAACGCCTTAACATGCAGGGCGTCACGGTCCCGAAAGGCTTTCATGTCGACACGGCCAACCAGCCGATCCCG